>Ga0256406_1000996_pt1 | contig 47469 bp, 41 predicted proteins | sample RumenRJG_03DNA_FD_185986 | JGI IMG/M metagenome (GOLD analysis project Ga0256406, IMG submission 185986) | Bovine rumen microbial communities from Lethbridge, Alberta, Canada - RJG_03 | ecosystem: Host-associated > Mammals > Digestive system > Stomach > Rumen | place: Canada: Alberta | collected... | reverse complement strand
CAACCAGGCACTGGTGGAGCCGATGGGTGTCGAAGAAAAAACAGAGTTTTTCCAGATGCTTGTTAAGCTCGGCTTTAAGCAGATCGAGGTCGGGTTCCCGGCGGCGTCGCAAATCGAATATGACTTTCTCCGGCAGTTAATCGAACGGAAGCTGATCCCGGATGATGTGCTGGTACAGGTGCTCGTGCAGTGCCGCGCTGAGCAGCTCGAAAAGACTTTCGAGTGCCTGAAGGGGCTTCCGCAGGCCATCGTCCACATCTATAATTCCACCTCTGTCCTCCAGCGGGACGTCGTGTTCGGGAAGTCGAAGGAAGAGATCATTGACATCGCGCTCACCGGCACGGAGCTTGTGAAAAAGTATGCAAGCACCTTCCCCGGCAAGATTCACCTCGAATACTCGCCGGAGTCCTTTACCGGCACCGAGATGGACTATGCAGCCGAGATCTGTAACGCCGTGCTTGACACCTGGGAATGCGGCGAAGGCCGGGAGGTCATCATTAACCTGCCGTCCACTGTCGAAATGAATACACCAAATGTCTTCGCGGATCAGATCGAATATATGAATGATCACATCAAGTACCGCGACCACGTGACGCTCTCTGTCCATCCGCACAATGACCGCGGCGAGGGTGTCGCGGCGACGGAGCTTGCCATCATGGCCGGCGCGCAGCGTGTCGAAGGGACGCTCTTCGGAAACGGCGAGCGGACGGGTAATGTAGACATTCTGACACTTGCGTATAACATGTTTTCGCACGGTGTGAATCCCGAGCTTAATCTCGAGAATATTCATGCGATCCAGGAGGTTTATGAGCGCTGCACGAAGATGAAGGTGCCGCCGAGAGAGCCGTATGCCGGGAAGCTTGTGTTTACGGCGTTTTCCGGTTCTCATCAGGATGCCATCAACAAGGGCATCAAGGCGATGCGGGATCGGCACGAGACCATCTGGGGGGTGCCGTACCTGCCAATCGATCCGGCTGATATCGGAAGAGAATACGAGCCGATCGTCCGCATTAACTCGCAGTCCGGAAAGGGCGGCGTCGCGTTCATTATGGATTCACAGTTCGGCTACAAGCTCCCGAAGGGCATGCAGCGTGAGTTTGCGGACTACATCCAGTCCCGCTCCGAGATCGAGGGCGAGGTGCTGCCGAGCGAGATCTACACAATCTTCCAGGAGGAGTACGTCGAGACCAAGGAGCCGATCCATTTCAAGAACATCCGGACGACCGATACCGAAAATGGAGACGGAAGCGACAGCTACACGACACTGGCGACCGTCACCTACATGGATCACGGTACGATGAAGACCTTCAGCGGCGTCGGCAACGGCCCGATCGATGCCGTACTATCCGGCCTAAACCAGGAGCTTTCCATAAAGGTCAAGGTCATCGACTACCAGGAGCACGCACTAACCATGGGCTCCGGCTCGAAGGCCGTATCCTACATTCACCTTCTTGATGAGAAAACCGGCAAGGCAAGCTACGGCGTAGGACTGAGCTCGAACATCACCCGGTCATCCATTCGCGCGATCTTCAGCGCCCTGAACCGCCTGTTCTATCTCAGTGAGGCAGAAGCCGCCGGCAAGAAGCGTGTCGCAGCCAAGATGCACCAGGCCCCGCACGACCTGTTCGGGAACTCGTAGAGAAAATTTATAGAGGCTGTTACACCAATAGGTGCAGCAGCCTCTTTTTGTATACCCACCCCAGTTATTTCAGCGGGAGCATGATGTCACTGTAGAAATTTTCCACGTCGTGGTGGAAGGTCGCACGGCCACCGTAATGCTCTGCGGTGGTCTGGATCGACCGAAGGCCGATGCCGTGCACGCCCTTCTTCGCCGGAAGGTACACTCCATCCGACTTCGTCGAAGGATACGTCTCATCCTGCTTCGTGGAAAGATACGTTCCGTCCTTCATCGAGACCTTCCCGTCGAAGCTGTTCGTTGCGGCGATGTAAAGCTCCTTCTCGAAAAGACATGCAATCGAAAGGGAAATTCTCCGCTTCTCCCTAGGCACAGAAGCACACGCCGTGACCGCATTATGAACATAATACGTTTCATAATATTCCGGTACAAAGAACAAATTAATCAGCGTAAAGGAAAAGGTAACCGGTAAGGTAATGAACCAGATCCGGACGGAATGATATTGATCGATTAAAAGACTCCCGAATCTCGTGAGCGGATAATAAAAGAGAAGCATCACGAGAAAGCTGATGCCAAGCTTAATTAAAGACGCCTCAAGGCTGAAATTCTTAGGTGTTGATGTCGGGTTCAGAATCGCATCGATCCCGGTGCCGACATTACTGACGAAGCTATAAATCGCAATTGCAAAGAAAAATATTGCAAGAGATTTACTGATATGCACCCGGAGACTCCAGTGATAGCAGATAAACATGATAAGAAGCATCGGGAGGGTCAGTGCGTTATAGGAAAGCGCATAGCGGATGTCCAGGTACACGCCGACCGGCAGCACGACCAAAAACAAAAGGAGCACATGAAGAACCGTTCTTCCCGCTGAAAAGCGCAGCTGATTTTTCATCGGAAAAAGACAGAGCAGCGCCGCAGGAAGAAACTCTAGATACGCTATGAAGTCGATCAGACATTCTCGCAGGCTTAGATTTGTCATTGATTTATTCTACTATTAGGACTTGCGTTATCGTCCCGGATCGATCCGGTAGGGATATATCATGGCTTACGGATTTGTGGTCTCAGAGGAAAGTTTCTCGGATTCTTCCCACAAGGTCGAGGCTTCACTCCCGAGTACGATTTCCTCGCTCCCGGCACTCCGCTGCATCTCCTCATGAAGCTTCTGAAAGACATAGTTCTGCCGAAGCTGGTCGATGTCCTTCTGCTTCCGGACATTGACCGGCAGCGTCAGCTCATGCAGCATCGTACAAATCCCCCGATCAAAGCTCACAATATAATCCATATTCACAAGAATCCCGCGATTGATCGAAAGAAACCGCCGATCCCCGGACAGGGAATCAACCGCATCCGAAAAGGACAGCCGCGACCGATAACGCTGGCCCTTTTTATCCGTCACGACCGTATAATGCCCGTCACTCTCAAGGCAAAGAAGCTCCGTGAAGGGAAGCGCGTACTCATGGCGTTCCGAAATAAAATGAAACACCTTCTCTGCGGCGATTCTCCGTGCGAGAAGCTCATCCATGAGCCGGAAAACCTTCTCCCGAAGCGCCGCCGCATCGCCATCCTTCACCAGATACTGAAAGGCATGCACATCAAAGGCCTCCGGCATATGCTCCGTACTTGTCGTCACGAAAACAATGCTTACATCGGCATCCTTTTCCCGGATTTTTCTGGCAGCCTCGATGCCATCCATCCCCGGCATAAAGATATCCATGAAAATCACGACAAAGAGATACTGCGTATATCCGTCGAGAACCTGCTCTCCGTCCGAAAATGTATCGATATTCATCAGATACCGGCGCTTCGTGCCATACTCCTTTAGTATTTCTGAAAGAAGATCTCTTTCCCTTTTCTGATCATCTACGATAGCAATGCGCACATTAGCCTCCGAAAAAAAGTTTTCTTCCATGGTAATCCATCGTAAGGAAAATCACTTGATACAATCACGCCTAAAAATCTGGCATTTGTGCCATCTTTTAATACAAATAGAACACGAAACGATGCAATGTCAAGAGCCAATTTCGATGCGCGAACCGCTCTTGTGAAAAATTTAAGTGATTTTATAATAAGAGTAAACAGGGGAAAATGTGAAGAAGATAAGAAACTTCTCGATGGAGGGGTGCATGATGGAGAAGAAGATACTTCACCTCAGGGAGGCAGATATGACAACCGCTGAGCATGGTAAAAAGGTAGTTTTAGAAAAGGAAGCGCTTGAGAAGCTGGAGATCAAAGCCCAGACTGATCCGCTCACCGGCATTAGAAACCGGAGAAGCGGTGAGGAGAAGATCGGAAAGCTTCTGAAGGAGGGTGCGAAGGGCGCCCTTCTGATGATGGATTTGGATCATTTTAAGCGGATCAATGATACCTATGGCCATTTCATGGGTGACAAGATCTTAAAGAAATTTGCGGAGATTCTAATTGCCTTCACAAGAAAAGAGGATGTGGTATACCGTTATGGCGGTGATGAGTTCGCCGTATTTCTTAAGGGCTTTACCGATCCGTCTGCCATCTCAGAGCGCTGTTCGCTCCTCATTGCGAGAACCGAATACTACATTGGACAGCTGCTCAATGACTCTCTGCAGTCAGAATACTCTACATCAATCGGCGTTGCCGTAGCCCCTGAGGACGGGAAGACCTTCACGGAGTTAGCATTGTGCGCAGATAAGGGCATGTACAAGGTAAAGCAGAGCGGCGGACGCGGCTGCTTCTGTAAGGGCGAGTTCGGCACGGTCTACTACACGAGAAAGGGAAAGGAATCCATCGATGTCCTTTCGCTTCGGTCCATGGTCGAGGAAACTACATACGCGAAGGGCAGCTTCGCGGTCAACTACGACTACTTCAAGATGCTCTTCCGTTTCCTGCAGCGCTACAGCGAAAGAAACGGCGCGAATGTGCAGATGGTTGTCCTGACATTGAAGGGCAATGAGAACGAGGATCTCGCGCGGGGCAAGGTCATGCAGGCTGAGCAGATGCTTTCAGAGGTGGTTGAGAAGACACTCAGGAGAGGCGATGTCGCAGCAAGCTACGGCGCGAATCAGTTCCTCATCATGCTGATGGATACCGATACGGAACGAGGCAAGATCGCACTTCGCCGCATCCAAAAGAACTGGGAAGAGGTCAACCAGGATTACACGCTGGACTATGAAATCCAGAGCATGCGGGACCTTCCGTCTGAGGTGACATCCGCATCATGATTTGGCGGAGCGCATCGCTTCGTAGCGGCGTTTCATCGCCGGGAGGTCGGCGCGGCGGATATAAGCCATATCGCCGTTCTTCATCGTGAAGACAGAAAGCTCCCGGTCGAAGCCGATGACATATTGAAGATTCACGATGAAGCTTTTATGACAGCGTACGAAGGAATCCGTAAGATAGGGCTGGAGGCTGTCAAGTTTACCGTACCAGAGCCTGGTGGAAGCATTGGATAGATGAATCTCGACGTTATGATTCTTCTGCTCCATATAGAGGATGTCCCGGAGGTCGAGCGCCTCTTCACCGATATAGAGCATGGGCTTTTTCTTCTGCTCCTCCACGATGAACTGGATGAGATCATGGACGTCCTCAGGTGTCGCAGGCTTCTCGAGATAGCGGACCGCCTTCAGACGATAGCCGTCGAGCGCATACTCCTTACTGGAGGTGCAGAACGCGACGGGCAGCTCATTTGATACTTCACGGATTTTCCGAAGCGTTTCGATGCCGGTCATGCCCTTCATGAGGATATCGAGGATCAGAAGATCCGGCAGTTGTTCGTCGAGCGCGGGAAGAAGTTCCTCACCGCTTCGGAAGCTTTTGATCACGAGGCCGGGGACATTTTCCTTGCGGATGAGATGCTCGAGCGCAGCGATGGAGGTTCTCTCATCATCACAAATGTATATGAGAATTTCATCATCCATACCAGGCCTCCTTCGTGCGAAAAGATCATAGGATTATGGCGGATAGGCAGGCTTCCCGTGCGGGATGAGTGTCCAGGCCGTAATCATTATATTATGATACCATACAGCGACCTGCCGCGACAAGAAGCGGGCTTTGCAGATGATGCCAAAATAAAAGCAACATGGGAAAACTGCCACCAGTGGCAGGGATTTTGTGGTATTTTATAGATAGAAATTTCAGGAGGAGAAACGGATGCCAGCAGCAGACTTTTTTGATTACGAAACAGCGATGCGCTACTGCGCAGATGATGAGTCGATGTGGAAGGATATCCTTCAGATCTACGTCGAAGAAGGCGAGGAGCACCTCCGGAACATCCCGAACTTCGTGAAGGCAAAGGACTGGAAAAGTTACCAGGTAGAGGTGCATGCCATCAAGAGCACATCTCTTAATGTCGGCGCCACCGACCTGTCTGCGAAAGCAAAGGCGCAGGAGCAACTCGCAAAGGATGGCAGGTACCAGGAAATCAATGGCGGCTACGAGAACTTCCTCATCGAATACAAAAAAGTACTCGAAGCCGCAGAGGAACTTGTCTTTACCGCTGCAGTGTAATCGATGAACTGCAAAATGAAAATGAGCTTCCTGTAAGATACAAATATAGGAATTCCTAAGAAGGAAGGTGAAAAAAAGAATACCTCAGAGTAAGATAAGATTTTGCTGACCCGCGAAGTTGGCAAATCTACATCTAAACAGAGAGGTATCTGAAATGAAGTCTAACATATCTAAGGAACAAAACAAGAAGATTGCGGCTATTACTGAAAAAACTTTGATCGTTGGGATCGATGTAGGAAGCGAAAAGCACTACGCAAGAGCTTTCACATGGAGAAATATCGAGCTATCCAAGAAACCGCTGGAATTCAACAATGATGAGAAAGGCTTTGAGACGTTTCTGGCCTGGATCGAGTCGATGAAGGAAAAACATGGTATGGATAAAGTGATGGTTGGCATGGAGCCTACAGGACACTACTGGTTTAACCTTGGGAAGTTCCTGCAGGATCACGGTATCAGACCACTCCATGTTAATCCCTGCCACGTTAAGCGTTCGAAGGAACTCGACGATAACAGCCCTTCCAAGAATGACCGGAAGGATCCGAAGGTAATAGCAGGACTGGTAAATGCAGGAAGATATTTTTATCCATACATTCCAGAGGGTATTTATGCAGAGATCAGAAGTCTTTCGAACCTGCGCGTAGGCGCACAGGAAGCGGTCACGAGAGTGAAGAACCGGATGGCCAGGTGGTTCTGTATCTATTTTCCGAACTACAAAGACGTTTATGGCAATCTTGGCGCAGTCAGTGGCCGGATGATCCTGAAGACAGCATCATTGCCTGAGGATATCGTAAAACTGGGAGCAGATGGGGTTAATAAGATCTGGAGAGATGCCAAGTTGAGAGGCGCCGGAAGAAAGAGGGCTGAGACCCTGGTAGAGGCAGCGAGGCACAGTGTTGGAAGCCGTGAGGCTCCTGAGGCGGCCAGACTTGAGATCAGACAGTTGCTTGAGGATTACGAAAGAGAGTCAGCGCGTGAAGCGGATCTGATGGAGAGAATCGAAGGCAAGATCATGCAGATACCATATGTTGACAAGCTGCTTGATATAAAAGGCGTTGGTATAAAGACCGTTGTCGGATTTGTCGCTGAGATTGGTGATTTAAGCCGATTTACGGATGCCAAGCAGCTGCAGAAGCTTGCAGGATTCGAAATCGTTGCGGATGATTCAGGAAAGCATAATGGCGAAAGCCACATCAGCTACAGGGGAAGAAAAAGGCTGAGATACGTTCTGTATGAAGCAGCTGTATCCCTCGTCCACAGCAATCCGGAGTTCAAGGAAATACATCATTATTACACTACGAGAGATAAGAATCCTCTTAAAAAGATGCAGTCTCTTATCGCAGTGGCATGTAAGGTGATCCGGGTATTCTATGTGATTTTGAAGACAGGCGTCAGTTACGATGCTGATCGGCTCTCGGGTGATATCAGAAGGCCGGAAGCAGCCTGAAAAGAGCAGGCAGTATCAAGGATTGTGGCCAGATCCGGCCAGATATGCAGGTATATGGCGGGATCCGGTCACAATCAACCGGAAATAAAGAAGCAGACAGAGGAAGATCCGACAGGCAAACGTCCACCGAAAGGTGCTGTCAGGAAGGACCAAGGTCAGCAGAATAACGTAATTACAAAAATGAGCCAGTAGTCGGCAGGAATTATTTCCATAGGGCATGACCCTGAAAATGAGCTACGCCGACACCCTGGTATGGGCAGGCGGAACGAAGGAAGTTGGGACCCACAGGAGACTGAGGTGATCCCGGTAGACACGGGAGGTGCGTTGCCATAGCGGAAGGGGTACACCAAGGCCATGCAGAGCTGAAGAGATGACGTTCTGCTTAGTGTACTCAAATACCACTATTCTTTGTACCAGATACAGTAAGATGCCCACTGCCGAGGCTCATTTTGAAGAGGTAGTCAATAAAACGTATCTTCGAAAAATGGCTTAAAAACGTTGATTTTTCGATGATTTAACACTTGACATTATAGGGAGGTTGTCGTACAAATGCATTGTGTGACAACCTTTTTTGCTATCAGAGAACCGTCCCCAGTGACAACTGGTGATTGGGCAGTCTGGAGGGTAGTGGATGTGAGCTTTTTTGCCGGATGGCATGGGAAGAATATGCTGCGAGATGATGGACACAGGACAGCTATCGCTTTATCGCTGTCTATTCTTTGCTTGTACCTCGTTCTTGCGATTGCGCTGCATTTTTTCGGGATCAGTCATGTTGATGCGTATAAGCTCGACGATCTCATCACGACAGATGTCATCCATGAGGATCAGACGACCTCGTATTATCCGGGCAATGTTTTTACGCCACCGCTGAAATCAGATACGCTCTATGTGCACATTCCTCTGCCGAAAAAGCGCTGGGTTCCGTCCGCCATGCTGTGCTTCAGTTACTATAACGCACGTGTGCAGATCTATGCCGCGGACAACAGAGTGATTTATAGCAGCACGGCGTCGGATCTGATTTCAGACGGCGTCACGGGACACATGATCGTGAAGGCGACGATCCCGAATAACTGTTGGGGAAAGGCTCTCGATGTCAGGATCGAGCCGCTCGAGGACAACACGACGTCTGTCATTTCCGGCGTGTATGTGCTCCGTTCCTATGATTCTGTCTGGTATCCGGTGCTTCTCGCCGGGCAGTTTACCTATACCCTGATTCTATTTCTTTTACTGGAGAGCCTCCTTCTTTTATGCATCTTTCTCATCATGAAGCTGCGGGGAATGCCGATTGCGGATGGCGTCTGTCTGATGCTTTTCTGTATCACAGGCTGCATTTGGGCGCTCTGCTATACAGGCCTCATCTATATGTGTACGACGAGTATCCGACTCGCAGCATTCGGCGAGTATTATATCGTGTATCTTACAATGCCTCTTTTAGCCGGCTATTTTGCTCTACAGAATTTAAAACCGAAGGTTAAAGCATATTTTGCCGTTTTGACGGTTGGACTCAGCATTCTAGCACTACTGAGCTTTATCGGTGAAGTAAGGCAGGCCTCGTTTAATGTGGTCTCCCTGATTCCTGTTTTCAGAGGTTCTCTTCTGCTGGTACTTTTTAGCTGCATGCCGGTAATCCTCAGCTCCCGCGGCCGGCGTGATGCTTCACGTATGGTGCAGGGCATCGGACTTTTTCTTACATTTATCCTTTTGATTCTCGAGCTTCTCCGGACATTTTTCGTCCGGTATGCCGGGCAGGACATCTCGAAAATCCGATTTCTCGCGGAAGCAAATCTCACGATGCTGATCTGTATCGTGTTCGCAAGCTCGCTGCTCATCAGCTATCTCTCACGCCTCATGCGGGCAAGGCAGGTTGAGCAGGAGAATGAAACACTGCAGATCCTTGCGACGCGGGATGCGCTGACGGGCATCCCGAACCGGCTTTCGATCGAGCAGTCGATGGAAGAACTGACGGCGTCAGGGACACAGCATTATGTCATGTTTTTCTTTGACGCAAACAACTTGAAAAAGGCCAATGATGTCTACGGGCATGAATGTGGCGATGAGCTTCTTAAGCTGATCGGCCGGGCACTTCGTGAGGCGCATGATGGCATGCAGGGCTTCTTCGGAAGATATGGTGGTGATGAATTTGTCGCGTGCATCACGGAGCCGGAAGAATCGCAGGTCAAAAGGTTTGAATCGAACTTCACGGAAATTATCGAAAAAGCGAATGCCGAGCATTACCTGCCGTTTGAAGTCAGCGTCGCGATGGGAAAGGCTTTACACAGTGCGGGAGAAGCTGAGACGGAGACGCCAGAGGATGTGCTGAAGACTGCCGATGATCGCATGTATGAAAACAAGCTTCGGATGAAGGGCGCAGGAAATGCACGATGATGCATGCGGATGATCATGAAGGCTGCGGTAATGTGCGATGATGTAAACTGAAAAGCGACTGTGAAGATCGTGAGAGATAGAATTTTTATGACGAAGATGAAATTTCTAAAATGTGGATGGATGAAGCTGGTGCCAATGCTGCTTTCGGCTGCCATGCTGACCGGGTGTAGCGCATCGGAGACGGTGGCAGATAGAGGCAACGAAGCCGGCGCAAAGGGCGCTGCTTCAACATACCTTGAAGAAGCAGAGACGGATGCGGATAGCCAGCTGAAAGAGGCATTGGCGGAATCCGACGGACTTTCCATCGGGATTGCGATGCCGGAAAAAAGCCTCGAGCGTTGGAACCGGGATGGTAATTTCCTGAAAAAGCAGTTCGAAGCGAAGGGCTACCAGGTGTATCTGACCTACGCGGAGGACGGGTATGAACAGCAGATTGATAATATCAGCCATCTCATCGAAAGTAAGGTCGACCTTCTGGTCGTAGCCGCCGTTGACGGCAATGTCCTGAGTGACGTCCTGTCGAGGGCAAAGGATGCCGACATCCCGGTCATCTCGTACGACCGACTCATCATGAACACCGACGCCATCAGCTATTATGTCTCGTTTGACAATTATAAGGTCGGGACCCTGCAGGGCCAGTATGTCGTCGATGCGCTGCAGCCGGAGACCTCGGCGGACGGCTACAACATCGAATTCACCGCCGGCGACCAGATGGATAATAACGCAGCCTTCTATTACAATGGCGCCTATTCGATCCTCGCACCTTACATCGCATCGGGAAAGCTCCGGATTCATAGTGGACAGGATTCCTTCGCGAAGGTATCGACGGCCGGGTGGAGCACCGATACAGCCATGCACCGGTTTCAGAATATCCTCCGTTCCTTCTACGCGGATGGCACGTCACTAGACGCCGTGGTTTGTTCCAATGACTCCACCGCGTATGGCGTCACGCAGGCGATCGCGTCTGATTACACCGGGACGAATGCTGTCGTCATCACCGGGCAGGACGGGGACGATGCGAATATGAAAAACATCGTCGACGGAAAGCAGAGCATGACGGTGTTCAAGGCCGTTGCGAATGAAGCCATCGTGACCTTCTATCTCGCAGACGCGATCTTAAACGGCGAAACCCCGGACGAGCAGCTGATCGCAGATGCGAACTGGGATTTTAACTGTGTTTACGACACAAAAACCTATGACAATGGCACCGGCGCAATCCCATCCTACCTCCTCGAACCCGTCACTGTCACCAAAGAAAACATGAAAGAAATCCTCGTCGATACCGGCTACTACACGACAGACACCGAAGGCTACCTCCATCCCATAGGCTGACACTGGGGACGGTTCTCTCTGACAACTTTTTTGTGTGCCATCAGGGACGGTTCTCTCTGACAACTTCTCGCAGAAAAAGTTGTTAGAAAGAACCGTCCCCTTTGACATTTCAGACCATAATCTCTTCCATTTCCTCGTTTTCAAGCACAAAGTCCTTGAAATATGGAAGGGAAAAGCCAATCTGGCCATTGCTGCCGATTTCTATCACCTGGTCCTCCAGCAGACGCTTCTTGTATGTAGACACATATCCCGGGGTGCGGCCAAGCTCCTGCGCCAGATTTTTAGGCGTTACAGAAGCATTTGCAGAATGCGCTATAATCTTGAGAATTTTTCGATCACCATTCGACATTTCTGAATACACCTTCGTATACACGTTTCTAAACAGATTTACCTTGTATTCATCGAGAATATTTTTAACCACGTCTATACGTATTTCCTCAGCAGCCTTTTTCCAGACCAGATAACCCAACAGCTGAAATGCATATGGATAGCCGGCTGTAACCTTTGCCATAAATGCACATGTGCTGTCGGAGATCTTTATGCCTGCATCTTCGAATGTTTTCTTATAACTATATTTGACAGAAAAAAGTTCAAGTGGTGCAAGCTCTACCCGTGCCGAGCGAAGTAGAAATGTAAGAACCTTGTCATTTTGAAGCTCTGAAATATTGTAAGGCAAGCCCGTCATGATGAGTGCCACAGGATAGTTTTGGAGTCTCAGCACATTATAGAGTGATGCAAAGCTTTTGATTTCTTCCGTTGAGCTTACTTCATCAATGGCAATCAGCAGTGACATTTCCTTTTCTTTCAATCTTTTAAGCAGCTGTTCCATATCAGACTGAAATCCAGCAGCATCGTTACTATCCTTTTTCCCCTTTGCAATTCCTGCACCGAATAATGATAAAGAAAGCTCTGTTGACTCAAAAAATTTTTTTACTTTGGACTCTGTTTTCGAAATAATAGAACTTATCAAATTTTGCTTCAGATTACCATCAGCTGCAGGATATACCACGATCCACTTTGCATCTTTTTCAACAGCATTACAAACATCTACTAAAAAGGATGTTTTTCCTGATCCCCTCAATCCATAAATCAGAGTCGTTCTATATGGACTATTTTCTTCCTTAATCTCTTCAGCAACAGTGTTCGTCATATCCTCACGGTCTAGAAATATCGGAGGAACACTTCCAAAACTTGGTCTAAATGGGTTTTTAGATTTCTCATACATTTTTAGTCTCCATTAGTATATTTTAGTATTTGTTTGTTATATGAAAATATTTTTGCATATTTTGATTATTATTGCAAGCCGATACAAAAAAATATAGTACCATAAAACATAAAACATAACATTTGTCAACCCCCAATTTCGCTTCAGTTACGGTCGTTGTCCGAAACCGAAAGATTTTTATAATAAAAGTTGTAAAGAGGAAAGAAGCGAAAGTATGTGCCATTTCACCTCTGTAAATCAACATTTACGAAAAATGATGGCCATAACATCGGAACGAAACCTGTTCCAGAAAGTTTGAGGAGAATGTTATGAACGAAAAAGATCGTATTGAAGTTGACCGCAGTACACAGGTCAATTCGAGAAAAAAGAGGAAAAAGTGGTACAACGTTCTTAAGACAAAGACACGCTTCATCAAGGTTCCTGAGAATGTAGACGAGGAGACTCTGTCCGCACAGGTGAACGAGGACATCGAAAAGAAGCATCGCATCAGCGGTTCCGGCCTCCTGAAGGGTGCGGTTGCTACCGGCATGCTCTTCGGCGGCGCAGCGATGCAGAACATGACCGCCTATGCAAATGAAAACGATTCGACCTCTGAGAACATCACAGAAGATGATCATGACGATACATCCAGCAGCGATGCTACCGACAGCGATACATCTTCAAGCGAGAGCGATGCTTCGGATTCCGAAGGATCCTCCGATGCCTCTTCTGACGATTCAGACGAGGAAACCGTCGAAGTTGAATCCGAGGTTGAAGTAGAGGCAGCTGATTCTGAACCTGATACTGAAACAAGAGAAGCAGAAACCTCTGATGATACGGATAAGGGTGGCACCGAAGACGTCGGGCAGCCGACCGAAGAGCAGAGCGATGGAGAGGATGAAGTAACCGATTCCTCATCAGATTCCAATGCTTCCGGCGAGACGACTGACACAACACCGGTAGCAGACACAACCGACACATCTTCCGATGCCAATGCTGACACTACAGGCGAGTCCCAGGACACATCTGCATCCGAGACTAATGATACACCTGCAGCAGAGAACACCGATGACAATGAGGCAAAGGTAGGCCCTGGCTTCGAAAACGTTGAGCCGACACAGGAAGAGACTCCAGCAGACGAGACTAAACCAGAGACCCCAGTCGATGAGACCAAGCCAGCTGAGGAGACACCTGCAGCTGTAACAGAGGAGAGCACATCTGCAATCACAAGTGAAGAAAATGCAGAGACAACCTCTGAGGCAGATAGCACAGCGCTGTCAGAATCAGAGACATTAGAGCAGCCGGCAGCAAATCCTACAGTCGATGAAAATGCACTGAGCGTTGCTGAAAAAGAGCAGACCGCTACGACGGAAACCCTCACGTTCGATACAAATGAACTTCTTAATATGGGGTTCAGTGCTAAGGAAGCAAGCTTCCTTGAAGAAAGCAAGGTTGAGGCGAGCACTACATTCACTGAAGGCACGACGATTACCTACAGCACGACAGTTAATGGTAAAGAAATTACGGTTTCTGGCAATGTAGATGAGACGACAACAGCAGATACCATCTATAATAATTTCCTTATAATGCAGCGGAGTATTTGGAGAAGTGCGTTTCCAGCGTGCTGGAGCAGACGCGGAGGGATCTTGAGGTAATCGTGGTTAACGACGGGTCTACGGACCGAACACCGGAGCTCTGTGAGCAGCTGCGGAACAGGGACAGCCGTGTTCGTGTGATGCACAAGAAGAATGGTGGTCTGTCTTCGGCCAGGAATCTGGGACTTGAGGTGGCAACGGGAGAGTATGTCTTCTTCCTCGATGCGGATGACTGGCTGTCGGAAGCTTGTCTCGCTGATTTGCATGCTCTCAGGGAGAAGACCAACGCTGACATCGTGATTGCAAATTTTGTAAGTTTTGATGAGGAGAAGGGGTTATTTACCTTTTACTCAACGGATGAAACGTATTATGAAGAGACTTACACACCGAAGGAGTTGTTTGCACGTGAGAATGACGCTCGCGACAACTTCAAGACGTCCTTCATTCATGCATGGGATAAACTGTATCGTAGGGAGTTGTTCCGGAACGTCCGGTATCCGGAAGGCATGCTGGCAGAGGATGATTATACGACATGGAAGCTGTATCTTCTTAGTGACAAAATTGCCTACCTGAATAAAGCCGAATACTTCTATCGTGTGCATGATGGAAGCATTATGACATCTTCGCCATGGGATAAGGTGTTTCCACTAAAGAGCATCGAGCAAAGGATCGCAGTGCTTTCGATGCTTGGTTTCGATATCTCCAGGGAACTCACAGCCTATAAGGACAGGCTGCAGGGGCAGGAGCAGACGCTCCTTGACTCCGGCACGAAGAACCTCGAGGCTTACCAGGAAGTAATGTGGATGAAGCAGGTGTTCGAGAAATATCATGTGTGATGTGGAACCGGGAGTGACACTGGGGATGGTTCTCCTTGTCAACTTTTGCAAAAAAGTTGACAGAGAAAACCGCTCTCGGTGTCAGCATGTCAACAACGAATCACGTTCTTTTCTTGAGTTTATTGAATACTTCCTTGTGGGTCAGTCGCAGATCGGTTTCTGCTGCCTGCCGGTCTGCTTCATCTAAAGCGGCTTCAGTTGGGTCTATATGCGCTTGGATTTTTACTTTTTCAAGTGACAAATTTTGAAGATTTTTCGCGACCATATTTTTTATTGTCTCAGGGTTCTGGCAGAGATCCAAAGAAGGAATATCTTTAGATACATCAATCGGTGTTTCTATAGCTTTCAGATATTCTTTGAGTGCGTTTGGATTATTGATATAAATTTTTTCCAAAAGAGTTGATGTAGCCATATGTTCACTGCTTGAAGTTCGATTTTGAAATCATGTTGTTATATAAAATATAAGCGATTGACACTTCGCATGTCAATGCAGGGTAACGTCTGTGTTGATAATATTAAAAAAATGAATGATATCGGCATATATTGTTGATTTTGGTCCCAAATAAATGATAAAATATGTTTGACGGGACGGAAATCGACGACAAGGGGAATACTATGATAGGAAGAGATAGTGAGACACAAAGTTTGAAATCTTTGTATCGCAGTGGGCAGGCAGAGCTGGTTGCAGTATATGGACGAAGACGTGTTGGAAAAACATATCTCATCAGTGAAACATTCAAAACCAAGTTGACATTTCATCATGCTGGCCTGTCACCGGTAGAGATGGAGACATTGGGCATAGGAACGCCGCTTCGTAAGCAACTGAAGCATTTTTATAATTCTTTGATTTTTCAGGGTATGAAGAAAAGCAGATGCCCAGCAACATGGCTTGATGCATTTTTAATGCTTGAACTGTTCTTACAAGAGAAGGATAGAGGAGAACGACAAGTCGTATTTTTAGACGAGCTTCCATGGATGGATACGCAAAAATCAGGATTTATTACAGCCTTTGAAGGATTTTGGAATACTTGGGGATGCTATCGGGATAATCTTATGGTGATTGTGTGCGGCAGTGCAATTTCGTGGATTCAGGATAAACTGATTAACAATCATGGTGGATTATACGGGCGTTTAACATATAGTATCAAGCTTTCACCATTTACATTGTATGAGTGTGAAGAATTTTTGCAAAGCAGGGGTGTAAAAATTTCAAGATATGATATTGTGCAAGCCTATATGATAACAGGTGGAATTCCTTATTATTTGAAATATTTTGAAAAGGGAAAAAGCTTGGCTCAAAACATAGATCAGATGTTTTTTCGAATAGGAGCACCTCTTCGAGATGAATATGAAAGATTAATGACATCCAGCTTTGCCAGACCGGAAAAATTACGGGTTATAATAGAGTGCCTCGCAACAAAAAACGCAGGATATAGTAAACCCGAAATAGAGAATAAGACCAATTTTTCTCGTGGCGGAAGTTTATCAAAGGATTTCAATGCTTTAATTGCCAGTGATTTCATTGTCAAATACAAACCCTTTAAGGAAAAATCATATAGATATAAATTAGTAGATCCTTTCTGCCTGTTTTATCTGCGGTTTGCAAAGGATCAGAGTGCTCTTGATAACGATTTTTGGCAGCAGAATCTTACATCGTCTAAAATCAGTTCCTGGAGAGGGTTCGCATTTGAAAATGTTTGCTTTAACCATATTTCAGAAATTAAAAAGGCTCTTGGTATAAGCGGTGTGAGTACGAAACAATCGATATGGACAAAGCGGTCTACGGCAGACGAAGATGGTACTCAAGTAGACCTTATCATAGAAAGAAAAGATGATGTCGTGAATATGTGCGAAATAAAATATTACAAAGGTGATTTTGTCGTTGATAAGAGCTATCATAGAACGCTTGTTCATCGAAGAAACCTTTTGGAAAAGGAAATCTCTAGGAAGGACATCATTCATAGTACATTGATTACCACAAACGGATTGGAATATAATGAATACAGTAGTGATTTCGATAATGTGATTACGCTGGATGATTTATTTGAGCGTTGATTTATAGCCAGATGAAGGAAGCATTAATCTCACATGAGCGTCTCCCGGGTGGGAGGCGCTCATGTAGGTTTAGTAGTGCATGACGTTGATGAGGAGGATCCACGCGAGGCCATAGTAGGAGATGACGGCGGTTAAGTCGTTAAGGGTCGTGATGAGCGGGCCGCTCGCGACGGCGGGGTCGACGCCAACCTTCTTAAAGAACATCGGGATGACGGTGCCGACGAGGGAGGAGACGAACATCGCGATCACGAGGGCGATGGCGATGCAGGCGGAAATCGTGAATGCCATGTTCCAGGGCTCGGTCTTTGCGAAGTGGAGGTAGAGGCCGGCAAGCGCGAAGGAGGCGGCGCCTAAGATGACGCCATTGGTGAGGCCGATGCGGCCTTCCTTCCAGACGAGCGCGAGCTTCTGCTTCGTCTTCACGGTGTCGTCCATGAGGACACGGATCGTGACGGCAAGCGACTGGGTGCCGACGTTACCTGCCATGTCGAGAACCATCGACTGGAACAGCATGAGGACAGTCACCTGCGCGACGACCTTTTCAAAAATGCCTACAACAGACGATACAACCATACCGAGCAGAAGAAGTACGATGAGCCACGGCAGACGCTTCCTGACGCTAAGCTTCATCGGCTCCTCGAGATCCTCTTCTGCGGACAGACCACCTAGTTTTGCGTAGTCTTCGCCGAGCTCGGTATCGACAATGTCGACAACCTCCTGCGAGGTGAGGATGCCGATGATGTGGTTTGAATCATCAAGCGCCGGGATGGAATCCTCGGAATAGTCCTTGATCCATTCGAGGCAGGAATCAATCTCCTCCTTTGCATATACGAACGGGTAGGAGGTCGTGATCAGCGATTCGAAGTTATCTTCTTTCCGCGCGATGATAAGATCCTTGAGGCTTACGGCGCCATAGAAGGTGCCGTCCTGATTCACCGCATAAATCGTCGTGATGTTATCATTGTCCGCGGCCTCGGAGATGAGCGCCTTCATCGCCTCCGGGACGGTTAAGTCCTTCCGGACGGTGATGAAATCGGTCGTCATACGGCTGCCGATCTGGTCCTCATCGAAGGTCGCGAGCATCGCAACCTCCTTCATCTTCGAGCGGTCCATGAGGGAGATGATGGTGTCGCGTTCTTTTTTATCGAGCGATTTCAGGAAATCGACGGTTCTGTCCGAGTCGAGCTCTGAAATGATCTTCGCCTGGAAGCTCGTGCTCATTTCCTTCAGATACGTCGTCAGCACATCATCATCGACATAGGAAAGGACGTCCGCAAGCATCTCCGTATCAATGATCCGGTAGAGCCGCTGACGTTCTGCCACTGTCATCAGTGCGAGCGCATCTGCAATGCTGTTTTCGTGATAATCTTCGATTTTTTCCCTGAGAATCGCAGGCGAATACTTCCCCCGTACAAGAGACACGATCTCCTCGGAGAAATTCCTGTTTTCGTTGATGGGCATAGTGAAGCCTCCTTCCGATTATGAGCCGGAAGGAGGCTTTCTGAATCACGGGAGTGATAGCTGTAGGCATTACTGCCGGTTCGGATTCACAGCTGTGAGATCCGGAGCATCAGCTTCACATGTGCGAAATGAAAGGCCCTTCCGGCAATGTGGATCGATATCCTATTCCGTCGTCCATATGTCGTTCCTTTCTTAAATAATTGACATAAACGTAGCAGTCTTAATACTGGCTGCACAAAAATTATAGCCCAAATTTGCGATAATTCAACCCGAAAGTTCGTGATTTTTGGAGGTAGGCAGCATATGAAATTCTTGTAATTTAAGGCAAGTCCTTTATAATGAATCTAGATTTTTCGGATGAAGATGGAGGCATTGGACGATGGATATAGCGTATGCTTCGGATGACAATTTTGCAGTGCACATGGCGGTGTCGATTTGCTCGGTGATGCAGCATAACCGGGAGGAGGACATCACATTTCATATACTGTCAGACGGGGTTTCGGAGGAGAAGCTCGGTAAGATTACGGATATGATCGAGAAAGGTGGACAGAAGGCGTGCTTGTATCCGCTCGGTGATTTCGAAGGGAAGCTTCGGGCGCTCGTGCCGGGGATGAATACCGGCGATTTCCATGTGACGACGCTTGCACGGCTTTTTCTTGGTTCGATTCTACCGACGTCTGTGAAGACGGTGCTGTATCTCGATTGTGACACCGTGGTGCTCCATTCGCTGGAGGTGCCTTTTTTGACCCGGATGGATCCGATGGTAGCCGCGATGGCGCCGGAGCCGACGATTTATCCGGCTGTGAAGGAGCTCATCGGCCTCTCGGACGCTGACATTTATTACAATGCTGGCGTCATGCTGCTGAACTTGTCGCTGTGGCGTCGGGAGAATCTGGAAGCGGAATGTCTCCACTATTATCAGAAGATGAACGGGAAGCTGCCCTTCAATGATCAGGATATCTTAAACCACGTGCTTCGTGACCGGGTGTATACATTGGGACAAAGGTTCAATTTCTTCTCTAATTATTACTATTTCAGCTACGCGGCACTCTGCCGGCTGTCCCCGTCGTATCGGACCGTCGGGACAGAGCGGCTTTACAGGATTAGCAAGCATCATCCGGTGGTCGTGCACTTCGCGGGTGCCGAGCGGCCGTGGAATGAGGGCTCGCTCAACTATTACCGGCGGGCGTATGAGAAGTATCTCGCCGAGACGCCATTTTATGACACGCCGAAGGTGAAGGGCAAGAAGCTTTCGATGCTCCTCTATCATGGTATGAATGTACTGACCTTCCTCTGCCCGGCGGCACGGAAGAAAATTTCAGATGCGTATTATCGTAATCACTTCACAAGTTGACACCAGAGCGCTTCTCGCTTTTGCTGAGCTGACATCGGGGACGGTTCTTGCTGTCAGCTTTTTGCCATATATTTCGCGAACCAAAGGTTTATTAAAAAAGCTGACAGGGAGAATCGTCCCCCGGTGTCAGCTTTGGTGTTCTGTTGGTTTTGAAGCTTGGTGAAAGGAGCAGTATTTGAAATTAGCGGTCATCATCTTAAATTATAATGACAGACCTCATACGGAGAAGCTTGCGCGCAAGGTGGCAGGCTTTTCTTTGGTTTCGCTGGTTGTGATCGTCGATAACCAGTCAACGGATGGAAGCGGGGAGGCGCTCGCTGATTATTTCCGGCATGCGGGGAAGGTCGCGGTCATCAAGACCTCACGAAACGGCGGCTATGGGTATGGGAACAATGCCGGCTTGCGCTACGCATGTGGCCAGGACTGTACGCATATGCTGATCGCAAATCCGGATACAGATTTTACGGAAGATATGCTCCAGAAGCTCTGCGAAGTGTTTGTCACGAAGCGTGATGCCGGTGTCGTGAGTGCAATGATGCTTGATAGCCAGCATGGACTCCAGCAGACCACCTGGCCGCTTCGCTCCTTCACGCAGGACCTCATCAACGCAGGGCCGCTTACGCGGCGGCTACTGGGATGGAGCATCAATTATCCGAAGAGTAAATTTAAGAGTGGCCATCCGGTGCGGGTCGGCGTCGTGCATGGCTCACTTCTCATGATTTCGCGGGAAGCCTTCGAGAAAACCGGCGGATATGATGAGAAGGTGTTCCTATATTCGGAAGAAAATATACTTGCCCGGAGACTAGACGCGGCAGGCTTTGCCACCTACGTTGTGCCGGAAGCATTTTACCATCACGAAAACAGCGGCACAATCTCGAAGACCTACCACGGCATGGTCCCGAAGCAGAAACTCCGACAGGAATCTGAGATGTACTACTATGAGGCATATCTTCACATCGGGCTAGTGCGGAAAATGGTTGCCGCTTTTTGCCAAAAAGTCGTGATGCTCGAGACACAGATATTAGAAATATTGATTGACAAGATTAGTTTTATACGATAATTTCGAAGTGGGAATTCCCACATTAACATTATTGGAGGCGAACATGGCAACAGCTGTTAAGGAATATGATGCAAAGATGGATTCAAAGAAGCGTATCACATTACGTAATGCATTGTTTGAATACTATCATGTTGAAGAATATGAAGATGGAAGAATCGTTCTTGAACCGCGCGAATTAGTTGCGCCATTTCAGATTTCGGAAAAAAGCCTAGCTATGATGGATGAATCTATGGAGAATCTGAAAAAAGGTAAGGTATCTCCAGCAATTGATCTTTCAGCATTTGAGGAATAAATATGTACAACATTCATATGGGCGTTCCGGAGATGGAAAAATTTTGGAATGACTTATCTCAAAGTGTGCAGAATGGTACGGCATCTAAGGATGAAATAAAACTGTTTAATCGTATCGGAAAGGCATTAGTGCTTTTGTCAAACAATCCAAGACATCCAGGATTGCAAAGCCACGAGATATCTGTACTGACAGCAAGATATGGTACAAAGGTTTGGTGTTCGTATATGCAAAATAATGCACCAGCGGCAGGGCGCATATTTTGGGCTTATGGACCTGAACAGGGAGATATCACTATTGTTGCCATCGAACCGCATCCGAATGATAGTAAAAGCAATGCTTATAAGAAGATTACACTATCTTTGATGCAGACGAAGAGCGATGATTCAAACTCATGAAAGATTTTCTGCAAAAATTCTAATTTAGATGGAGGAATCTTTAATGATCACAGTGCTTCTTTGCTCATATAACGGGGAACAATATATAGAGGAACAGCTGAAGTCAATTCTAGATCAGACTGTGAAGGACTTACATGTCGTGGTGTCGGATGACGGTTCGACAGATAGAACGCTCGAGATCGTTGAGAAGCTTTCGGATGAGAATCCGGGGCGAATCACGATCATTCGGCAGGATCCGCCGAATGGCAGCGCCGCGGTGCATTTCCTAAAGCTATTCTGCGATAAAAAATACGATTTTTCATTGCCGACGCCTGATAAGAAAGCTTCAGAAAAAAATGGTTTAAGCGAAGTACTGAGGGCGGATTATATCATGCTCTCTGATCAGGATGACGTATGGAAGCCGGAGAAAGCGGAGAAGACGCTTGCGATGATGAAGGAAATGGAAGCTAAGTATGGCAAGGACACACCGCTTCTCGTGCACTGTGATGCCGAGGTGGTCGATGAAAGCCTCCATCAGATTTCTCCATCCTATACTGCTTATCAGAAGATGACCCCGAGCCGAAAGCATCTGAACCAGCTGCTGGTGCAGAACAATGTTGTCGGCGGGGCGACGATGGTAAACCGGAGTCTCGCTGGCTGCGTAAAAAAAGTGCCAGAGCACTGCGTGATGCATGATGAGTGGCTTGCACTGATTGCCAGTGCATTTGGCGAAATCGGGTATCTCCCGAAATCGCTATACTACTATCGCCAGCATGGAGATAATGTACTGGGAGCAGATAAGGGCTCGCGGATTAGAGAAATCTTGGGACGTTTCGGTCTGTTCCGGACGGACGGAAAATCAAAGGCTGATATGGATGCGCATTCGAGGTCAGTATATCGTGAAATGTTCCTCCAGGCAGAATGCTTCCTTCGGATGTATGGAAGAGATTCTTCAAAGAATCAAGACAAGAGCCTTTCGTCAGATCATGGCGATGAATCTTCACAAAACCAGAACAGAAGCCTTTCCGAAGAGCAGAGAAAGTTGCTCCGTGCCTTCATCTCAATCCCGAAGAAAAATCGCCTCGGAAAAATTCTCACGATTCTCCGATATGGCTTCACCTATAACCTGCTTCACCGTACAGTAGGTGAGTGCTTATTCATTTGATTTCATCGTCCCCGGTGACACTTAAAAGCTGACAGTGAGAACCGTCCCCGGTGTCGCAAAAGCTATCCTATCATCAAAATGGCATGATATATGATAGGATAAATGATATGATAATTTTAATAGGAGCAGCATGGCAAAGGAAAAATATCTTCCGGGTAATGACCCGGTGATGGTTTCGGTTTGTATCGTGACCTACAACCACGGAAAATATATCGGCGAATGTCTCGACCATATTCTTAACCAGATTCGCGATTTCAAGATTGAGATTCTGATTCATGATGACGCATCAACGGATAACGCACAGGACGTGATCCGCGCCTATCAGAAGCGTTATCCCGAGCTGATCCGCCCGATTCTTCGCGTAGAGAACCAGTATTCCCGCGGCATTCACAACATCTCTGGTGCTTTCAACTTCCCTCGCGCGACCGGCAAGTATATCGCGCTCACAGACGGTGACGATTACTGGTGCAACCCTTACAAGCTCCGGACGCAGGTCGAGTACATGGAGTCGCATCCGGATTGCGTGTTCACGTTCCACAGTGCGAAGGTCGTGACAGAAAACGGCGAAATTGCTAATGCTTCCCTTATGCGGCCATACCGTGACGATCGTGTCGTTAGTCCGGAAGAGCTCATCGATAAGTCAGTCGGCTCACCCTTTGCAAGCTTCATGATCCGGCGTTCTGTTGTAGAAAATCTTCCGGATTATTATAAAAACTGCCCTGTTGGTGATCGGCCGCTAGAGCTTATGTGTGCGGCTGCAGGCCAGAGCTACTACTTCGATGAGCCGATGTCTGTTTATCGATTTTCCATCCATGGATCCTGGACGGAGTCGCAGATGACCGGAGATTATATCGAGAAGCAGCATAACTATTCGAAGCAGATGCAGGAAATGTACAGTGCTTTCGATGAGGCGACGGACCATCGCTTTCATGATGCCGTGCAGCGCGCCTCCGATCGAACAGTATTTCTTTCAAACGTAAATATTCGCGACTTCAAGGAAATTTATAAGCAAGAAAACCGGCCATATCTTCATGAATTAAGCCGCCGGGATCGTTTTTTTATCAGCTTCGAACATATCATGCCGCATATCTATAGGGCATTGCAAAAGGCACATCACCATGAATGAAACAAACTTAAAAGGGAAGGTCCTGTCGGGGCTGTTCTGGAAGTTCCTGGAGCAGTGCGGGGCACAGGGCATCCAGTTTATCGTGGCACTGGTGCTGGCGAGGCTCATGACGCCGACGGAGTATGGCACGATCGGGCTCATCACGGTCTTTATCACGATTGCAAACACCTTTGTACAGTCCGGTTTTTCGATGGCACTGGTGCAGGGAAAGCATGTGGACGATGAGGACTATTCATCGGTTCTCTGGCTTAGCCTGGGTTTGGCAGGTATTGCTTACATTGCTTTATATGCGGCGGCGCCGGCAATCGCTGCGTTTTATCGGACGGATGTGCTCATTCAACTCGTGCGGGTGATGGGCATCATGCTGTTTCCCGGTGCGGTAGTATCGATTCAGACAGCCTTTGTTGCCAGAAATCTTGCTTTCAAAAAAATGTTCCAGTCGACGATGGGGGCTGTGGTCGTGAGCGGCGTGCTTGCAATTCTCTATGCTCTCCGTGGCGGTGGCATCTGGGCGATGGCACTCCAGCAGATCGCGTATTATTTCAGCCTCATGCTGTTCCTCTTTTTTGAGGTGCCGTGGCGGCCACATCTTCTGTTCAGCCGGAAAAACATCCGGCAGCTCTTTTCCTTCGGCTGGAAGATACTCGTGTCGGGACTTCTCGATACGATCTGGCAGAATATTTATGCGCTTGTGATCGGACGAAAGTACACGAGTGCGGACCTTGGAGCCTATAATCGTGGCGAGCAGTTCCCGAAGATCATCGTGACGAACCTATCGCAGGCCGTGCAGTCTGTTATGCTCCCGGCGTATTCGAAGCTGCAGGACGATACAGAAGCGCTCCGCAGTATGGCACGACGCTCGATGAAACTAAGTGCATTCTTGATTTTTCCAATGATGGCGGGACTGTCAGCGGTGGCTGAGCCGCTGATCCGTCTTCTCCTTGGGGAAAAGTGGATGGGTGCCGTGCCGTACCTAGTGATCATGGCCGTCAGCTATGCCGTGTATCCGGTACACATCATTAATCTTCAGATCATCAACGCAAAAGGCCGGTCGGATCTTTTTTTGAAGCTTGAGATCATTAAAAAGATTCTCGGTATCGCAATTCTTGCGATTTCAATCTCTCAGGGCATCTGGATCATGATGCTCTGGAAGCTCGTGGATGAATACCTCTGCACCTTCATTAACGCATGGCCGAACCGCAGGCTGATTGGCTACGGACCGGGAAGACAGTACCTTGATCTTTTGCCGACCGCGGCCATCAGTGCCGTGATGGGCGTGATGGTGTGGCGGATCGAAGCATTGGCACTAGGTACAGTTACAACGTTACTGCTTCAGATTATAGCTGGCGTCGTGGTCTATGCAGTTTTGTCATGGCTGTTCAATCGAGAATGCCTCATTTACCTTTTAAAACTTGTCGGGAAGGGATGATTACAAATAAAGATATCATGATCACACCGTTTTGCGGGCGAGCTGGGCGGCGTATTCGAAGGTTGCGGCGATGAGGTGGCCTTCGATCCGGAGGTAGCGGGTGAAGGGAACCTCGTCAAAATTCGCATTTTTTAAAATATGACAGGTCTTCAAGGCTTCGAGGATGCCGAACGCATAGTCTGCCCCGAAGCCTTTTTTCATGAAGAAGATTTGCTTTATGAGGAAGCCTGTGAGGAGCGGGAGTGCGTTTATGGCGATCATCGGCGCCGGCATGTTTTTATAGATCAAATATACGGAGTTCCGGGCGGAAAGGCGTACCTTGAAGGAATTATATTTTGAGCCGCTGGTGCCAGAGCCGACGTGGAGGCAGACTGCCCTTGGGTAATAGAGGATCCGATAACCATAGAGCTGTGCGCGGTAAGAGACGTCAAGGTCCTCAAGATAGGCAAAGTGATGCTCATCGAAGAGTCCCACCTTCCAGAATGCCTCTGTCCGGTACATCGCGGCACCCGCGCAGGCGGAGAAGACAAGTGCGGGGCGGTTCCATTTGGATGCCTCAATTTTTTTCTGTGGATGATTTGACGGAGCAGCGACGGAAGTCTTCGATGCGACCTTAGCATGTACAGTGGTTTCGCCATGCGGCATCGACGAAGTGACGGACTCAGGGCAGGAAGCATTGGCACCTGCCGGCTCCTCAAGTCCGCGCTGGAATTGCCAGCCGAGGACAGTATACTGGTCGCCGGCGTCATCCATGATGGACGGGTCATGCAGCTTCACCATCTTACTGGAGAGTGCGAAGATCCGCTTCTTTTTATCCTTTTCCATGCGCTTCACGAGAACCTTTAGGAAATCCGGCGCGATCTTTGTGTCATTGTTGAGAAGGACAGTGTACGGGCAGTGATGGGCCATCGCCTTCCGGATGCCGGCATTGACAGCAGCGGAAAAGCCGAGATTTTCCCGGTTCAAGATGAGGAACCGGTCGGAAGCCTTGGCCTTCTGCCATCTTGAAAGCCAGTCGATATCCTCGTCTACAGAGCCATTGTCCACGACGATCGTTTCGAAATCGGTGAAGGTCTGCTTCGTGAGCGCCTCCATACAGTCCGGCAGAAACCGGACACCGTTATAGTTCGGGATCACGACCGCGACCTTCGGCGAATGAATCGCTGTATCCTGCGTGTTCTGAGAGATTTCCATGCTTGCCTCCGTGTATTTCACTTCTTTCCTATCATAACAAAGAAGAAAAGGCGAGAAAAGAGAAGAAATATGTGCTAAGATGTTTCAAGCACTGAAGGTTGAGGGTTTTATACATGAGTGATAGAGAAATAATTAATGTAACACGGGCGAGTCTTCCGCCGCTTTCGGAATATGAGGCGATGCTTAAGGATATCTGGGATACGGCCTGGCTTACAAACATGGGAAAATATCATGAAGAGCTTAAAAAGAAGCTTCGGGAGTATCTTTCCGTCGGATCCATCGAGCTTTTTGTGAATGGACACAGTGCGCTGGAGCTTCTGCTGCAGGCGCTAGACCTTCATGGCGAGGTCATCACGACGCCATTTTCCTTTGCGTCGACGACACACGCGATCGTCCGGAACGGACTCACACCAGTGTTCTGCGATATCAACACAGAGGATTACACGCTGGATGTTTCGCAGCTCGAAGATCTCATTACGGAGAAGACGACGGCTATTGTGCCGGTGCATGTCTACGGCAATATCTGCGATGTCGAGAAGATTCAGGAAATCGCGGACCGGCATCATCTTCGCGTGATTTATGATGCGGCACATACCTTCGGCGAGCGGTATAAAGGTGAGGGTGTCGGTTCCTTCGGCGACGCCTCGATGTTTTCCTTTCATGCGACGAAGGTTTTTAACACGATCGAAGGCGGCGCGGTCACGACTGGAAAAGAAAATAAGGAGCTTATGGCGAAGCTCTATGAGCTCAAAAACTTCGGGATCCTCGGGCAGGAGGAGGTCGCTTCTGTCGGTGCAAACGGCAAGATGAATGAGTTCTGCGCAGCTATGGGACTTTGCAATTTAAAGCATGTCGGAGAATATATCGAGAAGCGGAAGGCCGTTCATAATCGTTACATGGAGAATCTGTCCGGTGTTGCCGGCGTGATCCTCCCGGAGCATCGTCCGGAAATCGAGTACAATTACGCCTATTTCCCGGTTCGCTTCCATAACTACCGTATGAATCGTGACGAAATCTTTGAAAACCTGAAGCAGGACGGCATCAACGCCCGAAAATACTTTTACCCGTGCATCAACGCGTATGCCTGCTATCGTAACCAGTATGATGTGCATGACACACCGAACGCGCTTATGTGCTCAGAGGAAATCCTGACACTCCCGATCTACCCGGAGCTTCCGCTTTCGGACGTTGACCGGATCTGCAATATCATTCTTAGAGGTTGATTATGGAAAATAAGCAAACTGTCCTCGTGACAGCAATCGGCTCCTTTGCAGCCGATACGGTCATCCGTGAATTAAAGGAGGCGGGCTACCGCGTGATCGGCTCAGATATCTATGATCCTAAGTGGGTCGCGGCGAGCCAGGATGTGGAAGCATTCTACCAGGCACCGCTTGCGAAGGATGAGAAGAAATATATTGATTTCATCAAGGATATAGTCGCAAAGGAGCATGTGACGCGGATTGTGCCGCTCATTGATGTGGAAGTCGATGTCCTGAATCGGCATCGGGCAGAAATTGAGACGGACGCTGTCCGCATCTGTATGTCGGACGAAGAGGTTATCACGACGCTTCGCGACAAGCTCCTCATGACGAAGCTGGTTGCCGGTGTGATTTCGTCGATTGACGACCCGGATATGAAGGGACAGGTCCGGACGATCCCGACTGAGAAGGCGTCGGAGATCGACTTCGAGCATGTGAGCTATCCGGTCGTGCTTAAGCCGGTGGACGGGCGGTCCTCAAGCGGCCTGTACCGGGTTTATCAGGAGGATCAGCTCGGGTTTGCGTTTTCAAATATCATGGATCCGACGAAGCTGAACGACACCGCCCTCGACAACTACCTCGTCCAGCCGCTCATCAAGGGTAACGTCATCACGGTAGACATTGTGCGCGACCGCGAAGGGCATGTTTCCGCGACCCCGCGCGAGGAGCTTCTCCGTACGGCGAATGGCGCCGGCCTTTCCGTCCGTGTGTTCCGGGATCCGGTGCTCGAAGATATCTGCAAGAGAATCGCTGACCGTGCCGGCATCGTCGGCTGTGTGAATTTCGAATTCATCCATGGCGCCGGCTCCGGTGTGTATTATTTTATCGAATGCAATCCCCGCTACTCCGGTGGCGTCGCGTTCACGGAAATGGCCGGTGTGCATGTCGTAAAGGCTTCGATGCGGATCTTCGATGGCGAGTCGATGGGAGACATCGGCGACCCGCGCGAAGGCTACATGACGAGGAAATACCTCGAAATCAGCATGAGCTGAGAGTCTGACACCAAAAGCTGACACCGGGGACGGTTCTCCCTGTCAGCTTTTCGTCAAAATAAATCTACGGTAATACTGCTGCCAAAAGCTGACACAGAGAACCGTCCCCGGTGTCAGCTTTTGGCATCCTGATGATATGTGCAGTATATGCGGGAGGTGAACGATTTGGAACAACAGAATAGAAAGCCGGACGTCCTCCTGATTATCCCGGCCTACAATGAGGCGGAGAATCTGCCGCGGGTCGTTCGTGATATCACATCGCAGCGTTTTCCGATGGACTATATCATCGTGTCGGATGGCTCAACGGATGATACCATCGCACTCTGCGAGCGGGAGGGCTACCACTATATCGCACTTCCTGTGAATCTCGGCCTTTCCGGCTGCTTCCAGACCGGTATGAAATATGCCTACCGGAATGGCTACCAATATGCGGTACAGTTCGACGGCGACGGGCAGCACCAGGCCGTAGACATTGAGCCCTTATACCGGAAGATGAAGGAGGACAACTATGATATCGTGCTCGGCTCCCGGTTTCTCGAAAGGAAAAAGGGCGGAAGCCTCCGGGAGATTGGTTCTCGAATGATCACAGGCGCGATTCGCATGACGACTGGAAAACACATTACGGATCCGACCTGCGGCCTCCGCATGTATAACCGGCGGATGATGGAGCACTTTGCCAACCGGAAAAACTACGGGCCAGAGCCGGATACGATTGCATATCTCGCGAAGAATGGCGCGAAGATCGGTGAGGCGCCGGTGACGATCCGGGAGCGGATTTCCGGCGAGTCGTATCTCAAGCCGGTGAGTGCCATGAAATATATGGCACGCATGCTCGTCTCGATCCTCGTGATCCAGCAGTTTAGAGGCAATAAGATATAAGCTGACACCGGGGACGGTTCTCCCTGTCAGCTTTTGCAACAGAGCTTCCGAAGCTATATGTTTTAATGAAAAAGCTGACAAGGAGAACCGTCCCCGGTGTCAGCTTTAGAGGAAATAGGATTTGAATCAGGAACAAAGAACTAGAGATTTTATATGGAACGCGGTCGGCAGCTTCGTCTATGCGCTGGCGTCGATCGTACTCGCGTTCTCCGTCATCCGTCTTGCGGGAGCCGATGAAGGAGGCATTTTCGGGTTCGGCTTTTCGACGCTCGGGCAGCAGATGTTCATCGTCGCGTACTTCGGCATCCGGCCTTTTCACATCACGGATATGCAGGGCGAGTACAGCTTCGGCGACTATCTCTCTGCGCGGCGGCTCACGACCGGCTTAGCGATGTTCCTGTCGCTTCTTTTTGTCGGTGCGATGACGATCGCGGGGAAATACACGCTGCACAAGCTGCTGCTTCTTTTTCTCATCACGCTGTATAAGATCATCGACGGCTACGCGGACGTCTATGAGTCCGAGCTGCAACGTCAGCATCTCCTGTATAAAACCGGTAAGTCGCTGGCCTATCGTACGACAATCTCGGTGCTGGTGCTTCTCCTTTCACTCTGCATCACCGGACAGCTTCTTCCGGCGATCATGCTCGCGGATCTTTCACAGGCAGCAGGCACGTACCTTTTTGCCGTCCGCCCGATCCATGAGACTGTCCCTGGCTCCAAGAAAAACCATGTAGGCCGTAAAACGACCGCGTCGGACACCTCCGGTGGTTCGGCACCGAGCAAAACGACCACACCGGATACCTCCGGCGCTTCGGCATCAACCGAACAGACCGGCGCGGACTTCATGAAGGACAGAACCCATGTCCGGAAGCTTCTCCGGAACACCTCGCTCCTTTTTCTGTCCGTGTTCCTCGATTTCTACATCTTCTCCGCGTCGAAGTACGCCGTCGATTCGGTTCTCGACAATGCTTCCTCCGGGTTCTTTAATATTCTGTTTATGCCAACCTCCTTCATTTATCTGGTGGCGAACTTCCTGATCCGGCCGACGTTGACGGCGCTGTCCGACGCTTATGGTAAGAAGGAATATGACAGCTTTGAAAAAATTTCCGGCAGGATGACCCGAATGGTCATCATTCTGACGCTCGTCATCCTTGCGCTTGCGGCAATCTTCGGCCGCATCGGCCTCCGGATTTTCGAAATTCTTCTCGGTGAAAGCTATGAAGGACGCCTCACCCGGCAGTTCATCACCTTTCTTATCCTGATCGCCGGCGGAGGCATTTACGCGCTCGTCAATGTCATGTACTATATTCTCGTCACGATCCGTGCACAGAAGACCATTTTCATCGGCTATGCCGTGACGGCGGTTGTGTCCTTCCTCACCGCGGAATGGATGGTGAAAACCTACGGACTCCTCGGCGGAAGTGTGCATTATCTCTTTATGATGCTGATCCTTTTCGTGATCTTCAGTCTATCTGTCGTGAAGACGCTCGAGAGCATGCGGCAGAAGGCAGAAGCAGAAAAGCCTGCCCCGAAGGAGAGCTTTAGAGAGGCACTGCACGAAGCGGAATTTGAGACGGAATACAAAAGTCCTGAGGGGCTGCTCTTGAGAAACCGGGATACGATTGAACCGCCCGATGGCCTCCATACCGTCGAGCCGCCGAAGGACTATTCAGCAGTGGCCGGAACCTGGAATACCACTGAACAGGAGGCGAAGCATGATGAACCACATCGTTGATGTCGTGATCCCTTCCTACAAGCCGGGCGAGAAGCTCCGGAGATGCCTCACGATGCTCTCGAAGCAGACCCTGCCGCCGGAGTACATCTTCATCATCAACACCGAGAAAAAATATTTTGATCCTTCCCTCACTGCGGATTTCGCCAATGTCTCCATCACGCACATCAAAAAGCAGGATTTTGACCACGGAGCGACTAGGAATCTTGGCGTCCGGAAATCACAGGCGGAATTTGTACTTTTGATGACAGACGATGCAGTGCCGAAGGATACGAAACTAATCGAAACGATGGTAAAGACCTTTGAAACGGATGAAAAGATCGCCGCAGTCTATGGCCGGCAGCTTCCGACCAGTGAAAGTGCGGAGGACGAGCGTTACGCAAGGCAGTTTAACTACCCGGCGAAATCCTTCGTGAAATCGATGGCCGATAAGGAGCGGCTGCAGATTAAGACCTATTTCCAGTCGAATGTCTGCTGTATGTACCGTCGTGCCGTTTTAGAGGCGCTCGGCGGCTTCCCGACCCCGATGATCTTTAATGAAGACATGGTGTTCTGCCATACGATGCTTGCGGCCGGCTATAAAAGTGCGTACTGTGCGGAGGCGGCGGTTTATCATGCACATAACTATAGTGGTATCCAGCAGCTCCGGCGGAACTTCGATCTCGGCGTATCCCAGGCGGAGCACCCGGAGGTGTTCTCGGATGTGAAGGCGGTCGGGGAAGGCATGCGGATGGTCAAAGGAAACGCGAAGCAGCTGCTAAAGCACGGCCGCATCTTTTTTGTCGTGCGTCTGTTCTACCGTTCCGGCTGCAAATTTCTAGGCTATCGTCTCGGCAAGAGCTACCGGAAGCTTCCGATGCAGCTGGTTCTCCGGATCACGACGAACCGGGGATATTGGAGGAATCGCAAATGATGACAACACTTTTTCGCATCGTTCTGGTAGTAGTTTCCATCGGCACGATGCAGGTGATTTTTTCGAGAATCCGGAAGTCGAAGCTGTCCATTGAGGACGCCGTATTCTGGATCCTTCTTAGCGTCATGTTCGTGCTGTTCGCGCTGTTTCCGGTCATCCCGGACACACTCGCGCGGCTCCTCGGCATCTATTCGACCGCGAATTTCCTGTTCCTTTTCATGATTTTTATTCTCGTCATGCGGCTCTTTTCCATGAGCATGCGGGTAAGCGTCCTCGAGGACAAGCTCCGGGACCTGATCGAAGAAATGGCACTCCGGGATGAGCGGGAGAAGCGTATGAAATCAACGGCCGATACCATAGCAGCATCTCGCGCTGAGGCGCCGCGGAGCAGTATGAAGGAAGCCTTGGCGGATCAAGAGGACAAGTCATGAAGCGATCAGAATATTTCGACATCGTCCGGGGACTCGCAATCCTCATGATCGTGCTCGGCCACACGAACCTCTACGCCGGCGCTTTCGTCTACCTTTTCCACATGGAGCTTTTCTTCTTCGTGTCCGGCTGGTTTTTCTCCGTCGAAAAATATGGCGCGGACCCGTTGGCCTGGTTCTCGAAGCGGCTTGCCACGACCTGGCCGCGCTATATGGTTTATGGCACCCTCATCGCTCTTTTTCACAATGCTTTCTTCCGTCACGGCTGCCTGCCAGCCGGGTCAGCGCCGTATGCGGCACGTGACTTCGTGCGTGCGATCCTTTCGACAGCGGTGTTCCAGAATGAAGAGACGCTCGCCGGTCCGATGTGGTTCATCCCGCTGTGGCTTGCGGCAGGACTTTTGTTTGCATCTGTGATTGCCCTTTCAAGAAAAAAGGCAACGGTTGCAGTTGCTCTGACAGTACTTCTTGCGGCGCTCGGGATCTATTGCGAGGCGGCGGATGTGCACACTCCGTTCTACCTTGATAAAGCTCTGCTGGTGGTGCCGTTCTATCTGTTTGGACTACTGCTTCGTCAGCACTGCCCGGATTTTCGGAAATATTTGAAAATTCCGGTCGCAATTGTGCTTTATATTTTAAGTATTTTCCTACTTCGGATGGTCAATCGGCATGCGATTTTCTTTGACCTTTCAGCGGGACAGACCTATGGTCTTCTGTTCTATCCGGTGGTCGCAGTCGGTATCGTCCATACGCTGTGCCTTTCCGAGTTTATCTCGAAGAGCCGGGTGCTAAGTCAGGTGTGTGCATTGCTTGGAAAGTACAGCTTCGATATCATGGCGATGCATATGGTGTTTTTTAAGGTGCTTGCTGTTCTGCTCCGGAAGCTTTATTATCGAGATCCCGCGATGGATATCTCGGTGTATCCGTCCTTCATCGACCGCGGGAACTATCCGCTCGGTGCACTGTACATTGTGTTCAGCATTGCCTGTTCGCTCGCGGTCGGGCTGCTGTATGAAAGGGTATCTGATCAATTGAATAAGCTTTGATAAAAGACTGTTCGAAGGTCAGGTGAATCTGGGTTTCGGACAGCTTTTTGTTTAGCAGCTTTATGAAGGATGATGGTAGGATTTGGTTGAAGAAACATCCGGAAGGAGAATTTGGCCAACATGGTAACAATTGATCTTGTGACGGGATTTCTGGGCGCAGGGAAGACGACCTTTATCGAGAAATATGCGCGGTGGCTCATCGGAAAGGGTGAGAAGCTCTGCATCCTTGAAAATGATTATGGCGCCATCAATGTGGATGCGGGCCTTTTGCAGGATATCCGTGGGGAAAACTGTGATGTCGAGATGGTAATCGGCGGCGATGGGAAGGAAGCGCATCAGCGACGGTTCCGGACGAAGCTGATCGAGCTTGCAATGCTAGGCTTTAACCGTGTGATCGTCGAGCCGTCCGGGATTTATGATGTCGATGAGTTTTTCGATACGCTCATGGATGACCCGCTGGACCGGATGGCCCGGATCGGGAGTGTCATCGCCATCGTGGATGCTTCACTGAAAGATACCTTGTCTTCAGCCTCCGAATACGTGCTGGCGAGCGAGATTGCAGAGGCCGGAAGCCTTGTCTTTAGTCGCATAGAGGGTTTCTCAAACACGAGCGAAGTGAGAGCAGACAAGACTTGGATTTCCAGAGGAAACGGCAGCGTCGGAGCTTCAAATCAGACAATGAAATCCGAGAACACTAGCGAAGCTGGAGCTTCAAATGCCAAGGCGGTGATTGGACACCTAAATCGTGCGCTGGAGACCGTGCAGTGCAGGCGGAGAATCTCGGAGAAGGACTGCATCGTGGTGCCGTGGGACAAGCTGACAGATGCCGATTTCGAGAAAATCCGCAACGCCGGCTACCATAGCACAGCATATGTAAAAAGACAGGTAGATGCGAATGGGCAATACCGTTCCGTCTTTTTCTTTCATGTGAAGTTGTCTCCGGAGAAGCTCGAGAAGCGGGTACAGCAAATCTTTGCGGACGAAGCCTGTGGGCATGTGTTCCGTATTAAGGGGTATCTACCTTCGGAAAAGACAGATGGAAGTTGGATCGAAATCAACGCGGTGCGGAAGCATTTTTCGGTAAAGCCGGCAAAGGAAGGCCAGGAGGTGCTCATCGTCATCGGCGAAAGGCTTGACGAAAAGCATATCGAGTCTTACTTCCGTGACGTGACAGATACCTTCGGCGCAGTGTAATTTTCCAAAGTTTTCCAATCTTTTCCAAAGTCTGTATATTTTTCTAAACTTTTCCAAACTTTTCCAAAGTTATAGCTATTGCTTACACTATTCCATCAAGAAATGAAGGTTTTTACGCTTCCGAAGATCAGGTGCTCGAGTTTTCCGAAGGTCGAGGCATACAGCTTGGCGATGAGAATCAGGAGAACGAGACTGAGGAAGGCGTTCAGGACGAAAATTCTGGCATAGCTCATGCGTGGAAGGAAGAAGAGTGTAAAGGCGGCACTGAAGGAACAGATGAGCGGCCAGTGGAGGAGGTAGACCGGAAAGCTGAGATCCGAGAGTGCGGCAATCGGCTTCCACGAGAGCAGAGCAGTGACGGGCTTGCTTTCGAGGCTTCCGAGGATCAGCATCGCGGAGAACAGGCAGCACCAGAAGCGATTCCAGATGAAATAGGAAGAAATTTCCGGCAGCAGGCGGTTCACGATCGGGTAGATGAAATGATTCTGTCCGGCGCACTCGAGGTAGAGACTGAGGAAAACGAGCAGGGTCGCGAGGATCGAGCGGACGGAAGCATTGGCAGACTGGTCCATGCGGATTTTCAGCTGCATGAGGGGGATACCGGCGAGTACGATATGCATCTGGTAGGCATTCGGATCGAAGCGCGGAACATAATAAAGTGTTACGAAATAGAGCACGAGGACAGCGACGTCATATAAGATGGCGCGAAGCTGAAGCCCGTCATGAGAAGGATCAGTGGTAACATCGTGATTCTGCCTGACAATCGATTCGGCCACAGTGGAGACATTGTTAGATGCTGTAGTAGATGAAAAGAATCGGTCTCGAAGGAAGCTGTAGACATACACGAGCACCGTTCCGAAGAAGAGATATTTCATCATCCAGAGCGGGCCATCGAGTGCGCCATCGAGAAGCAGTGTCGCACGAAGATATTCTGAAATCGTCGGGGCATGGTTATAGTAGGAGGCAACCCACTGGTTGTTGAGTGTAGCGGCAACCGCGGTTGTGCGAAAAGCCCCGGTATAGTAGAGGGCGAAGCAGAGCGTGTTGATGAAGAAAAACGGGATCAGAAACCGGAAATACCGGAGCACGATCGCCTGAAGCAGCGCCCGGCCGCTTGTGATTTTCTTCCTCGAGGCGAGCATCCCGGAGATGAGAAAAAAGCCATACAATGTGAGCGAACTGTCAAACAGCAGCGTAAATGGCGGCGTGAGAAGATGATTCAGCAGCACATGCGATGGCCGTGGGTCACAAAGCAGCCAGAACGCCCCCATATAGTGCGTAGAAAATATGATTAGGCAAAATAGAAGCTTTAGTGTGTCGAGCGCTTTATTTCGAACTGCCATAACATTTCCTCTCATATCGCTGGCTGTTACTTTTGCCAATCAGTCAATGATTGTTTATTACTTTTGCCAACGCATTATTTCTCTTTGCACTTTATCAACCTTTTCAGAACTTCGCAACCTATATTGCTTGCTATTCCGGAAGCAGATATATTCATGTTATAATAAATCCATCTGCTCACACTAAAAATCGAGGATTAGAAATAAATATATGGAACTATTAATAAACCTGGGAGGCACTGACGATACGTTTCTTATTCGTTGGTTTCTGCTGCTCATCGTCGGTACTGTCATCGTGACCGTCATCGCCGGTCTCTGCCTCACCCGCTGGCGCTGGAAGCTGCACCGCGTGTACTTCCTCGTGGTGCTTTGGTTTGGCCTGTTCTATATGGCCGTTTTTTCGCCCCTTTCCGCGCCCGACGAAGTCGTCCATTTCGTGACCGCTTACGAGCTTTCTGATCGTCTAATGCTTACACCAGCGCGCGACAGTGATGATCATATCCGGATCCGTGCAGAGGATGAATATATCGTGAACTGGCCCGGGGACAATGACCCGACGAAGGCCACGGTTCTTGGTATGACACTTGACCGCGCAGTGTATGAAGAACTCCATGAACATGGACTTTTCAAGATGACCCGTCAGGGCATGGATGTGACCTGGCAGGTACCGGCGGTGACAACACCGCTCGCGTATCTGTGCCCTGCTGTAGGCATTAGCATCGCAAGACTTCTCCATATGAGCTGCTTCGGGCTTCTCTTTATGGGGCGGCTCATGAATCTTCTGCTGTTTACGATTCTCGGGACACTTGCCGTGAAGCGCATGCCCATCGGGCGGATGGTCGTTTTCATGCTGTCGCTCTTCCCGATGACGCTCGAGCTTGCGGCGTCGTATTCCTATGACGCTTTTTTACTTCCGCTTGCCTTCACGCTGATTTCGGAGGTGCTCAGGCTTTCTTATATGGAGCGGGATATTCGGGTTTCTGACGCGGTACGGCTTTCCATCCTTGCTGTACTTTTGGCGCCCTGCAAGATGATCTATGCGACACTTTTCCTGCTGTGCCTGATGATCGCACCGCGGAAATTCGGCAGTGATCACACTTATATTCGAAATTACATCCTTGCGATTCTTCTCATCGGCGTCATGATCGTCGGCTCGATTCTTCTTGTTAACTTCCGCGAGTTCTTCCGCTATGTAAACACAACAGGCACCGTCGCGCCGGAGCTTGATTCCGAGGGCAATGTCCAGACGGTGGTTTACCACGACCTCATGGAGCTCGTCCGCGACAAAACGCTCATTTTCCGCGTGATCCGGAACTCCTTCCAGATCCTCGGTGGCGAATACCTCGGCACAACCGTCGGCATGTGGCTTTCCGCCATGGACCGAAGCCTCGGTGCACCAGTGTGGATGTGCATCCTCTTCTGGACACTCCTTCTTGTGGCGGCTATCGCACCGGACTACGATGAACCATCCCTCGGCATCACCCGCCGCCTAATGATGCTTGCCACCGGCCTCCTGACCGGGCTGCTCCTTTTCGTCAGCATGTTCACTGCCTACACCCCGAAGGACACCTGGTATATCCTCGGCATCCAGGGCCGCTACTTCATCCCCTTCCTGCCCTTGCTTTTGCTGCCCCTCCATATCGGCGGCCGCACCGCAGACGCAATCCTCCGCCGCCTCCCCATACTCCAGGTCCAGAACATCAGCATCATCCTATGCCTATGCCTCAATGCCTACGTTTTGTGGCAAAGTTTTTTCACTATAATTGCCCGCTGAATTCATTCAAAATCAGGAGACTGAGCGAAAATTCCAGCCCGGGGAGCCTTGGAGGGCACTCTTAGCGGCCATTTTTGGCGCAAGTCTTCGCTAGCCAGTCATCACGAATCGGGTAAAAAATTCGGGTTTCAACCCCGAATTTTTTAGGCCCATTGAAGGAAAAGCCCCTTCAAGGCTTTTCCTGAATTGGGCCGGCCCCATTCGTGATGACTGGATAGCGATTAGACTTGGCGCCCTTGGCCGCTAAGAGTGCCCTCCAAGGCTCCCCGGGCTGGAATTTTCGCTCAGTCTCCGTTCGGTATTAGGCGAAACGTGAGAAACGTGCTATACTAACGGTCATCGGAGAAACAATAGGAGTGTCGCACTAGGAAGAATAGTATGAAAAATCTGATTTTACTGATCCGGGCAATCATCGCGAAGCGCCGGATGATATGGGACCTCGCGAAGGCCGACTTCCGGAAGCGCTTCGTCGGGTCATACTTCGGCATCATCTGGATGTTTGTCCAGCCGCTCGTGACCGTCTTGATCTATGCAGTGATCTTCGGCCCGTACGGCTTTAAATCCGCACCGCCGGTTCCGAACACAAGCTATGTGATCTGGCTGATCCCCGGCCTCGTGCCATGGTTCTACTTTTCCGAAAGCATGACCCAGCTTACGGGCATCCTCCAGGAATACAACTACCTCGTAAAAAAGGTGGTGTTCCCGGTGGAGCTTCTTCTCATCATCAAGCTCGTGAGCTGCTTCTTCGTGCATTTCTGCTTCGTCATCATCATGCTGATCGCCTACCTCATATCCGGCCGCATGCCGATGCCAACCTGGATTCAGATCCTGTATTACAGCCTCTGCGCATCGGTACTCGCGCTCGGCATCGGTTACTTCACGAGTGCCGTCAATGTATTTTTTAAGGATATGCAGACAATCGTAGGCATTGCGATTCAGTTCGGCATCTGGCTGTGCCCGATTATGTACGACGAGACGCTGTTTACATCCCGCGCGCCGTGGGTCGGGACTGTGCTGAAGATCAACCCGTTTTACTACATCGTAGCGGGTTATCGTGATTCCATGCTGACGGGCCACTGGTTTTTCGAACGCCCGGGGCTGAGCCTGTACTTCTGGGCTGTTTCGCTTTGCCTTCTTTTCATCGGCCTCGCCTTCTTTAAGCGCGTCCGGCCGCACTTTTCGGATGTACTGTAAGGCCAACTTTTGAGTATAATGCTTTCTTCCGTAAAGCCGGTTGCTCTGCGACTGGGTGAGGCTTACTTCCGGATGGCTTCCTGAAGGAGGCATTGGAAAAAGGAGAAATTTTATGCTGTATGCGATTCATGGTTTTCTGGTGGCGTTTTTCTTTCTGCTTTACGGCTATTTTCTGGTGCCGAAGGTGAAATCTATCAAGGACGATCGGGAGCGGACGATGTATGCGCTCAAGATCGTACAGAGCAAGCTGCGCCGGATTCTTAAGGTTTGCAAAGTGAAGTATGATGTCGAGGGAATGGAAAACCTCACTAGCATCCCGAAGGATGAGGGTGTGATGTTTGTCGGAAATCATCGCTCCTATTTCGATGTGATTCTTGGCTATACGCTTGTGGACCGGCCGACCGGCTTCGTCGCGAAAACCGAGATGCAGAAGGTAAAGCCGCTTGCCATGTGGATGGAGTTTTTACACTGTCTGTTCATCGATCGAGACAATTTGAAGCAGTCTCTTAAGGTGATTTTACAGGCGATCCAATATGTGAAGAAGGGTACGTCTATCTGGATCTATCCGGAGGGCACCCGCTCGAAGGGTGAGAGCGAGGAGGATATGCTTCCCTTTAAGGAGGGCTCGTTCAAAATTGCCGAGAAGACCGGCTGCAAGATCATTCCCGTCGCGATGATCAATACGCGGAAGATCTGGGAGGCGCAGTTCCCGAAGGTAAAGCCTAACCAGCATGTACGCGTTATGATCGGGAAGCCGATCACCGTTTCTGATATCCCGGAGGAGGAGCGAAAGCACGTCGGGGAATATGTTGAGAACATCGTTCTCGAGGAAATCCGGGAGCTGAAAAAGAAGGATGTTGCGGAGGAAAAATGAATGGATGCGAAGGCAGCAGGCAAAGGAATGTCACTTCTTGAAATCAGAGATCAGCTGGATGTCATTGACAGACAGCTTACGTCGCTCTATCAGGAGCGCATGGAATACTGCGCGGAGGTCGCGAACATTAAGATAAAAAGTGGAAAGCAGGTGCTCGACGCGAAGCGGGAACAGGAGAAGCTCGCCGCGGTCGAGAGCTTCGTCGAGAGTGACTTTGACAAGAAGGCGGTACGCGAGCTGTTTTCCCAGATTATGACGATTTCGAGACGCCTTCAGTTTGGCATCATGACAGAAAACGGGCTTTCCTTTGATATCGGGTTTCAAAAGACGTCCTGCATCCCGGTTGAGGGAAAGAAAGTCGTTTATCAGGGCGTGCCGGGGGCCTATGCTCATATTGCCGCACTCAGAAGCTTCCCGGAGGGAACAGAGCTTTTTCATGTGAAAACCTGGAAGGATGCACTTGATGAGGTCGCAGAAGGTAAGGCGGACTATGCCGTGCTGCCAATCGAAAATTCCTCACACGGCGCTGTCACGGATAACTTCGACCTGCTACTTCGCTATCCAACGCTTGCTATCGTGCAGGAAATTGACCTCCCGGTACAGCATGCACTTCTTTCGGTAGAAGGCGCAGATATCAAAGGACTCAGGGAGGTATACAGCCACCCGCAGGCAATCGGCCAGTGCCAGCATTTCTTCGAGACACACCCGTATATCACCCCGGTTTCGGTATTGAACACAGCCGTCGCGGCAGAGCTCGTGTCGGAACGTCAGGACAAAACCATCGCAGCGCTTTCCTCCGAAGAAGCCGGAAGACTCTATCACCTGTCCGTACTCGAACACGCCGTAAACCAGGAAAAGACCAATACCACCCGCTTCCTCATCCTCGGCCGGGAGAAAATCTACACCGATGAGGCCACGAAAACCTCCATCTGCTTCGAGACCCAGCATAAGCCCGGTGCACTCTATAACGTCCTTGGAAACTTCATCTTCAACGACGTCAACATGATCATGCTCCAGTCCCGCCCCATCCCCGAAAAACCCTTCGAATACCGCTTCTTCTGCGACATAGAAGGAAACCTCGCAACCCCTAAAATCATCAACGCCCTGAACGGCATGCACACCGAAGTCACAGAATTCAGGATTTTAGGCTGCTACTAAAACAAATTTGCTTTTCTACACATAAAATAATAAAATTGATGTCAGAGTTGAAAAACCAAAAGGAGAGTTCCCTATGGCACAGGTTAATATCTTAGTTGTAGATGATGAGAAGGAAATCGCCGACCTCGTCGAGATTTATCTCGTAAGCGACGGCTATAAAGTATTTAAGGCATATAACGCACAGAACGGACTTAAAATTCTCAATGAAGAAGAGATTCATCTCGTTCTTCTCGACATCATGATGCCCGGTATGAACGGCCTCGAGATGTGCAAGAAGATTCGTGAAAAATCAAATATTCCGGTCATCATGTTGTCTGCGAAGTCCACAGATCTCGACAAGATCATGGGCCTCACCGGCGGCGCCGATGATTACGTGACGAAGCCCTTTAACCCGCTCGAGCTCACAGCCCGTGTGAAATCTCAGCTTCGCCGCTACACCCAGCTGAACCCGAACGCCACCTCCGGCATCACCGGAAACGAAATCACGATCCGCGCGATGACCATCAACAAGGATAACCACAAGGTCACCATCGACGGCGAAGACATCAAGCTGACCCCGATCGAGTTCGACATCCTCTACCTCCTTGCCTCCCACCCCGGCAAGGTCTTCTCCACGGACGAAATCTTTGAGAAAGTTTGGAACGAAAAGGTTTACGAAGCCAACAATACCGTCATGGTCCACATCCGCCGCCTCCGCGGCAAGATGCGCGAGGATGAACGTGAGGACAAGATCATCACGACAGTTTGGGGTGTCGGCTATAAGATTGAGAAATAATGGACGAGAAAAAGGACAATCGCGGAACCGAACATAACTCCGGCCGGGGCTACATGCTCCGGCTCCTTTCGAATATTGTCATCGCAACCGTGGTCACTTTGATTCTCGAGGTTTTCCTCGTTACAAACGTCACGAGCATCTCCGGCTATCTTTACCAAACCGGAAACGATTCACTCGCCGTGCAGCGCTTCGCGTTCGGTTCGACTGTCAGCGTTCTCCTTTTTGTCTTCCTCGGCATCCTGATCTTCGCGGTGATCCTGCTGCTTCTTCAGCGGCGGACAGCCCGTGACATTGAGTCCATCCGCCGCGCCGTCGAGCAGATTTCGGACGGCGATCTCACGACGAAGCTTGAGGTCAGTGAGGACAGCGAGTTTACAAACATCGCGGCAAACATCGGCCGTATGGAAAACGATATCCGGGCGCTCATTGAAAAGGAGCGGACTGCCGAACAATCAAAGACCGACCTCATCACGAATGTTGCCCATGATCTTCGGACACCGCTTACCTCAATCCTCGGCTATCTGGATCTGCTTCGCAAAAAGAAAAATCTCTCTCCGGAGATGCGGCAGAAATATGTCGACATCGCCTATCAGAAATCGCAGCGCCTGCAGAAGCTCATCGAAGAACTGTTCGGCTTCACGAAGCTTAGCTACGGCCATGTCAACCTGAACATTAAGGAGCTTGATATCGTCGAGCTCGTGGCACAGCTTCTCGAGGAAAGCTATCCGAATTTTGCGAAAAACGGCTTAAGTTATGAGTTCATTTCCAGCAAGGACCATCAGACCATCGAAGCGGATGCTGATCTCCTTGCGCGTCTTTTTGATAATCTCATCAACAACGCGATCAAATACGGCAAGGAAGGAAAGCGGGTAAATGTCCGCCTCCGGACCGATCAGGATTCTGTCACCGTGAAGATCGTAAACTACGGCTATGTCATCCCCGAGAAGGAGCTGCCGCTCATTTTCGACAGATTCTACCGGACCGATCATTCCAGGACCAATGCTAACGGCCCGGGCGGTACCGGCTTAGGCCTTGCCATCGTGAAAAACATCACGGATATGCACCATGGCACCGTATCTGTTGCATCTGATCTTTCGGGTACCGTGTTTACTGTCAAACTGCCGATCCATTACGAAGAGGAAAAGGAGAAAGAGGATAGCCTTGAACAGGATGGAAAGAGAAAATAAAATAATGAGTTCCAGTGTGTTTACACTGCTCTTTTTTCTCATATTGACATGCCTTTTTTCGGTTCCGGCTTTTGCGGATACCATCGACCTCAGTGTCACCTACGGCTATCAGAATATTGCAAAGGCAGGCCGCTACCTGCCGCTTTCCATCACCATCGAGAATACGGATTCGAAAACCTTTTCCGGCCTCATTCACGTTTACATGGTGGAATCAAAAAACAGTGTCTATGAATATCAGTATCAGAAAACCGTAGAGGGCGAATCCTCGGATGTTCTGCCGGTGACAGTTTCACTTAGTGCGGGTATCAATCAGATTCTCGTGACAGCGGAGGATCGTGATGGCATCGTACAGGGCACGAAGCGAATCGGACTTGATGTAGCCGGTTCAGATGCAGAGCTTATCATTGGACTCCTTTCCGCCAATGCTGACGCGCTTTCATATATGAATGATATCAGCATGCGGGACGGTATCCTTCGGACGCGGACTGTCGCACTGGATCCGGAGAAGCTGCCGTCGGATGAAACGGCACTTGACCAGCTTGATATCCTCTGTATCTCCGACTATACGATGTCCGACATGAAGGAGAATGAAGCAGAAGTCATCCGTCGCTGGATCGACCGGGGCGGCGTGCTGATGCTTGGCACCGGCGCGCTTGGACAAAAGGCAGTGGAGCCGTATTTTTCTTCCTATCTTCGGGAGGAGCTTGTGCCACGGCTTGCGACACTTGATCCGTCACTTTTTGATGAAGGCAATGAGAGCAACACGAGTAATGAAGCCTTAAAGCTTATGGCGGCTTCCCTTTCTGTACAGGATGGGCAGGAGCTTTTTGTCGAGGATGGTGAGCCGCTGCTTTCGGCTGTTGCTGTCGGCGCAGGCCGGATCGTCTTCAGCGGCTTCGATTTTTGTGATATCGAGCGTTATGCTACCGAAAATACAGATTTTGTGGATCAACTCTTTACAGCAGTGCTCGGTGAAGGGAGGCTCGAACAGCTTTCTGTTTCCGCCTCGGAGAAATCCTTGAAGCAGTACTGGGATATTCAGGAGGTTATGAATATGACGGACCTCCGGAAGATTCCACGCCCGGAGCTCTATCTGCTTGTGCTTCTTGTGTATGTTCTGCTCATTGGCCCGGTGCTCTACAGCTATCTTCGTGCGCATGAGCTGCTTCGGATGTACCGCTCGATGGTCATACTGACTGCTGTTTTCTGCACCGTCATTGTGTATATGATGAGCATGTCGACGCGCTTCAGCGGCACTTTCGTGAACTATGTGCGCCGTCTTGATATTTCCGAGCAGAGCGTGGATGAAACAGACTTCATCAATGTCCGTTCGCCGTATCGCGAGACCTATGGCATTCCTGTTCGTACCGAGTATTATGTGTATCCGGTTCTCAAGGGCTCGGACTATACCGGCGATATTCAGAATCTTCTTTCAGAGGGGCAGGATTATGCCCACACCACCATCGATAATGGCCGTGAGAAAACCAGTATTACAGTAGAAAATACAGAACCCTTCACAGCGCGTTATTTTGAGCTTGATAACAAGATGCCGAACACGATCGGGAGCTTCGACAGTGATTTCCGGGAGTCAGAGGGACAGCTCAAGGGCACGCTTACAAACAACACCGGCTACACGCTTTCTGATGCGGCGTTGATTCTGTATGGACGTATCATCCGGCTTGACCGGCTGGAAAACGGCCAGACGGTAGATATCGCGGGCATCGCGCAGGAGATGGTTCCGATTGGCGATGCGGACAAGATCGCTATGCGTGTGACGCAGGGTAGCGGCAGAAAGTTTCTTCGGTATTATCTTCAAAATGAACTCGCCGGTTATTTCTCCGGCGCCCGGCTTGTCGGCTTCCTTCGGGAGGATACAGCGGATTTCACGACGGACACGGCAATCGAGCAGTACGGCATCACGATGGCGGTTGCGTCACTTCCGGTTTCCGGTCCTTCAGATGGCGTGACGATTCGAAATGCGCTATCGACCGATCCAACCATCGTATCCGGAGGCTTCGATATTGAAACAAACACCATTGCCTCCATGAGCCCGACAGTGCTGGCTTATCACTTCGGTGAGACGAATGTCGTCGATGCAATCTCCATCGAAAGCCTGTCCGAGGATGCCTTAAACAACGCTGACAGCATCCGGCAGGTCCTTCCCTTTAGAGGCTCCTTAAGCTTCCTCAATCAGAAAACAGGCGGCTTCGACGTCATCGATGTCGGTGACGGGCAGTTTGACAGTACAGCGCTTTCTGACTATCTAAGCAACCAGAATACCCTGACGGTGCGATATGCACCGGAGGATAATCGCGGCAGCATCAGCACACGTCTGTATCTTCCGGTTATGACCGTCACGAGTCATACAGCCTGATAAGGAGGCGGACAATGCTTCTATTTGAAAATGTTTATAAGTCCTACGGGCACCGGCAGGCACTTGACAATTTCAATCTCCGTATCCACGACGGTGCGATGTTCGGCCTGATCGGGCCGAATGGCGCAGGGAAGACGACGGTGATCACGCTTCTTGCAGGACTGATTCTTCCGGATCAGGGTACCATCCGGATCGATGATATGGATGCCGGTGACAGGATTCGGCGTCTTCGGAAACGAATCGGCTATGTGCCGGCGGAATCCGGCATGATTCCGAATCTGAAGGTTTTCGAGTATATGTCATTTTTCGCAAACTGCTATGATCTGTCCGGTGCGAAGGTTTACCGGCGTATGCAGCAGCTTCTGGATACGGTGGGACTTCTGGACCGAGGCAATCAGTATGTGGATACGCTTTCACCGGGGCAGCAGAAGAAGCTGTCTCTTGCCCGGGCACTCCTGCAGGATCCGAAATATCTTCTTCTGGATGAGCCGCTTGCCGGACTTGACCCGCAGAACAGCTATGATTTCCGTCAGGTCATCGCGAATATGGCGGATAGTGGAAAAACAATCGTCATCACCTCACACGTTCTTTCAGACATCGCCGATCTTTGCACTGATGTAGGCATTATGGATAAGGGAAAGATCGTGCTGGAGGGCGAGATGGATACGGTGCTTGAAGAAGTGAATCAGTCTAATCCGATCATCATTTCGATGGAGAGTGGTATGGCCCCGGCGGTCCGGATTCTCCGGGATAATCCGTGCGTTAAATCAGTCAGCATCCGGAATCGTGAGGTGTTGATCGGCTTTAATGGCACGTCGGACGATGAGACAGCGCTTCTGAGAAGCCTCGTGGAGAAGGGCATCCCGGTGCGTTCCTTCCATCGTGAAAAGGGAAATTTCGAAGCGGTGTTTATGAAGCTGACGGGAAATGAAGAGAGGAGGGTGACGTCGTATGAAGCTGAATCCGATTTATCGGAGGGATGAGCTGACAGGAACGCGAAGCCTTTCTCTTCCGCTTCTCATCACCTTGCTCAATGCCGGCCTCTCGATTCTTGTACTGATCAATCTTTTTTATGTGACAGCGGACGCGAGTGTGACAGGGGAGATTTCATATGGGAATTTTCTTCGAATCTACTATTATGCTGCCGGAATCGAGTATTTTGCACTTCTCATGATGGCGCCGGTGCTGACGGCGTCGTCGATTACGCTTGAGAAGGAGCGGAAGACCCTGGGGCTTCTTCTTACGTCGCAGCTATCACCGCGGGAGATTATCCGTGGCAAGCTTTTCAGCGCACTGAGCCTTCTTTTCGAGACATTTGTGACAGCGCTGCCGATTCTCGCGACGGTGAGTATTTTCGGCGGGGTAACGTGGCTCGAGCTGCTGGTAGCGGTTCTCGTGACGGCAGTGAGCCTTTTTTATGCGTCATCGGTTGGGATCCTTACGAGTGCGCGGCTTCATACGACGACGTCTGCGACGGCGGCGGCGTATATCGCGGTGCTGGGGTCGATGGCGGTGCTTTTCTTAGGGCTGTATGCGGCGCGGTTTTTGCCGGCGTATGCGGCGTGGGTGCTGCCGGGGGAGCTTATGCTGATGGTGGTGCTGTCGTTCGTTTTTCTGGAGATTGCGGAGAGGAGTCTTCTGCCGCGGCGCAGGCATGTCGCTGTTCACGCAGCGCCGCCGGATGAGTCGGAACCGGAGGATACCGAGCCTGATGCAACTACGGCACGGGCTTCGAAGAAGTGACGCCGAAAACCTGCCTGAACGGGGCACCCCTGTGGCGGTTCCAGTCGGGCTGAGGGACTCGGAGGGGCACCCTAGCTCACGCTCGAAGGTCTAATCGCTATCCAGCCACGCCGAACTGGGCCGGCCCGATTCTGGAAAATTTCTGAAGAAATTTTCCGCCAGCGGGCCTAAAAATCAGGGGCC
>Ga0256406_1000995_pt1 | contig 47485 bp, 30 predicted proteins | sample RumenRJG_03DNA_FD_185986 | JGI IMG/M metagenome (GOLD analysis project Ga0256406, IMG submission 185986) | Bovine rumen microbial communities from Lethbridge, Alberta, Canada - RJG_03 | ecosystem: Host-associated > Mammals > Digestive system > Stomach > Rumen | place: Canada: Alberta | collected... | reverse complement strand
TGATCTGTCTGTTCCCCGCGCTGCGCGCCCGGGGCTTTCCTCATTATATCAGATGATTCGGCTCTCTGTGACGATCACGGAAGGTTTTACGTCCCTGCCGCAGGCCGGGATGGACGGCACAACCTGGGCATCGAAAGCAATGGCCAATGTATGCAGGCCGAAGTGTCCGTGCTCATTGAGATACCGGTCGTAATAGCCGCCTTTGTAACCGACCCGGTTTCTTTTAATGTCAAATGCAATTCCGGGCATGATCATGAGAGCCGGTTCCGCGCCCCGGTACAGATTCTGACTGATTTTCTTCGGCTCCGGGATTCCGAAGTTTGACTCCGAAAGATCCTGCATCGAACGGATCCGATAGAAATCCATGACACCGCCGTCACGGACAATGCCGCCGGTAACCGGGTCCTTCGATTTTTTAAGCTTTTCACAGGATGGACAATAGACTTTTTTCCCGTTCAGCAGAGCATCTTCGATGATCCCGCGGGTGTCTGCTTCGCTCCCGACGCTCACATAGATGAGAATGCACCGCGCGCTGCGGTACAGATCGCCTGCCTCTACTTTCCTTTGGATTTCGAGACTTTTCTTCTTCCTCTCATCCTCCGGGAGCGCATCCCGGAAAGCACGCATCCTCCTTCGGATCTCATCTTTGGTTTCCGTTTTGGCAAGATCTGAACCGACTTCCTCTTCAAAGGGTCTGTACTTTGCCGCGACTGCCTCTGCAGCGCGGATTCCGTCCATTGCAGCGGACATAATGCCTCCCGCATATCCGGCACCCTCACCGCAGGGATAAAGTCCGGCCACACCGACCGATTCGAAATCCTCATTCCGCGGAATCCGCACCGGCGAAGAAGTCCTGCTTTCCAGTCCGGCGACATAAGCGTCCGGCCCGTCAAAACCCTTTATCCTCCGGCCGAAGGCATGCATACCTTCGGCAAAATCTGCGGAAAGGACCGGGGAAAGGAGTGTATGAAGGCGAGCTGCCGTATAGGCTCCCCGAATAGAGAGATCTTCCGGAACATCCGCCGGGTTTTCACTTTTCTTATCAAAATCCGCAAAGGACTCGACGGGAATCTTTCCGTCACCCAGTTCATAGCATTTCTGTTCGAGTTTTTCCTGGAATTCCATGCCCGCAAGGGGATGATCCGAGCCGAAATCATCCTTTGAGACAGTCATGACGATGGCGCTGTTTGCGTGAGCGCTTCCGCGGTCGTAATAGCTCATTCCGTTGACTGCGAGCTTCTCTTTCTCGGAGGAAGCGTTGACGACATAACCGCCCGGACACATACAGAAGGAATAGACTCCCCGGCCGTCCTTCGCCTTTGCCGTGAGCTTATAGGGAGAAGGGGTCAGGCCAAGCGCCTTCCGCTCCTCTTCCGAATGCACACCGTACTGATTTTCATCGATGAGGAGCTGCGGGTGAAGAACGCGGAAACCGACGGCAAAGTTCTTCTGTTCCATCGGAACATTCTCATTGAAAAGCTCCGTGAAGGTATCCCGCGCGCTGTGGCCGGGGGCAAGCACGGCGATGCCGGTATGGATAATCTTCTCTTCCGCATCATCTCCGGTGCCCACGAGTACCTTAAGCCCTGCCAGTTTTCCGTTTTCGGTGATAAGACCGGTCACCTTGTGTTCAAAGCGGACATCGCCTCCGAGGCGGATGATCTCACCGCGCATGCGCACGATGACCTCGCGCAGACGGTCCGTTCCGATATGCGGCATTCCCTCGGTCAGTATTTCTTCCGGTGCACCGCAGGAAGTAAAAATGCGGAGCACTTCTGCGTTTCTTCCGGCCTTGTCGTTTACGAGAGTATTGAGCTTTCCGTCAGAAAAAGTACCGGCACCGCCCTCGCCGAACTGAATGTTGGAGGTCTCATCGAGCGATCCTGTTTTCCAGAACTTCTCCACATCCTTCGTCCGCTGTTCCATCGACCGGCCGCGTTCGAGGAGAATCGGCCGGTACCCGTGAAGCGCGAGCATATACGCGGCAAAGAGACCTGCCGGCCCGGCGCCGATGACCGCAGGCCTGTTCCCGCCGGGAAGCGCTTTGTCACCGGAAACCGGAAAAACATATTTTTCCGGTTCAAAGCGGCTTACGTTTGGAATATGTTTTGCCAGAATTTTCTTTTCTTCTGTCGGAGATAGTGTGACAGACGCGGTATAGACGTGGAAAAGCACAGGCTTTTTCCGGCAGTCGACGGCATGGCGGAGAATCGTGACGGAAAGGTTCTCTTCGCCTCCAAAGCGCAGAATCTTCCGTATTTTCTTTTCGAGCTGTGCTCCGGCCGGGGAGGTTTTCCCGTGTCTTTGAGAACTCTCTTTTTCTATAGAAACCGGTATGCGTATTTCTGATATTTTCAGCATTTGAATCTTCTTTAAAGTTTACTAAAGTCTTTCAGACAGAATTCGTTTTGAATCAAAATTCACTTCACTATGAATCAAATTTCACTTTGAAAATCTTACTTTGAATCAGAATCAGAGACGGCCGCGGCATGCTTTGCCGCGATGAGGCCGCTGTTCATGGCAAACGTAAGATTATATCCTCCGCAGATTCCATCAACATCGAGCAGTTCTCCGGTGATGTACAGATTCTTCTGCAGTCTGGATTCATACAAATCTGTGATCTCCGAGAGTTTTACGCCTCCTGCCGTGACCTGTGCGTCCCGGTAGCCTCCGTATCCGGAGACGGAAAAACGAAGATCACGCAGCGAGAGCAGCACCCTCTTCCGAAGTTCCGGTGAGAGTTTCCGGATTTTATTTTCCGCGGTGATTCCGCACTCTGCTGCAGCAAGCGCGGTGAGTTTCGGATGGACGAGGCCAAGAAGCCATTCTGTGATGTTGATATTTTCTCCGCATTCGATCTTCGAGGTGACGATTCTCTCAAAGGCATCCCGGTCCAGTTCCGGGAGAAGGTCGACGGAGATGCAAAGCGGCCTTCCAGAGTCCAGAATTTCTCCGGCACGCCGGCTGATCTGAAAGACCGGTATTCCGGAGACGGCATTTTTCGTGAACTGCACTTCCCCGACCGCATCCGGGCAGGATTCGATTTTACCGTCCGGGAGTACCAGCTTTACCTCTGCTGCGGCACGCACGCCCGCAGCAGTTTTTACGAAAGAGTCGTACACGGTGAGGTAAGTAAGAGCAGGCCGTCTCCTGGTGAGATGGTGGCCGAATGATTCTGCAATTCCGCAGCCGCTCTCATCAGCGCCGAGCTGAGGAGCTGCAAGGCCGCCGCAGCAAAGTATCACACTGTCTGCATAAGCTGTTTCGGAGCTGCCGGGAGAACCAGCGCTTTTATAATCGATCCGGAACCTGTTGTTTTCAAAGCACACTCCGGAAGCCTCCGCGGAGGTGATTATGTTCACCAGACCGGACATTTCCTTAAGATGCAGGAGGAGCGCATCCGTGATGTCCTGCGCGCGGTCCGTACGCGGGTAGATATATCCATTCCGATCATGAAAGAGAATGCCGAGGCGCCGGAGGTAAGAAAGCGCCTCTCCGGATGAAAAAGAAGGAAAAAGCGCCGACAGACGTTCCATGTCCTCGGAATGATAACAGGAAAGCTCCATCCTGCGGTTTGTGACATTTCCTCTGCCGTTTCCGGAGGCGGAGAGCTTGCGACCCGGTATTTCATTTTTCTCGAAGAGAAGAACCTTCGCTCCTAAGTCAGCAGACATGGCTGCTGCCATCAGGCCTGAAGCACCTCCTCCGATCACTGCGATGGTCTTCATGAGAGAAACGACTCCATTTGGATATCCGGCGGGATCTGCCGCCGTAAAAACTGCATCAAAGAAAACGCATCAGAGATTGAAAAGATCCGCGAGGGAAAGCAGGAAATTTCCGCCCGGCAGCCGGTCGATATTTCTGAGATCAGCAGCTCCGGTAAAGAGGCTCATGATAATGTAGACCGCAGCATAGAGAATAAATGAAATAATCGATGCCGCGATAAATCCGGTCTCTCTCTCGAGAAACTGCGCCAGGATATAAACCGGAATGGATGCCGCAATCGCACAGACCGCCATGAGAAGGTAAGCCTTGAAATAGCGGTTTCCCGCGACCAGTTCCTCTTTCATGAAAAAGAAAAGAAGGATCGTGAGTGCGATGAAAAACGAAAGAAGCGGAACCGCACAAACCGTTATTCCGGGGTCACTCTGTCTCGAGACAGCCGTGCAGACCAGCGTCTGAACGATGTATGCAATGCCGGCCGAGAGCGCAAGCCTCCCGGTTCGGTCGATTTCGATATAAAAGAATGCAAGGAGGATATCAATGCCGGCGAGCAGAATCAGAATACCGTTGATCTGCATCGATACGGATGCGGCTGCATCTCTCGCATTCCCGATGATCGCTGTGACCGGCTCCGCGGCGGCAATGAAGAAAAACGAAAACGGAAGAAGTACATACCCTGCAAGCCGCATCATCATTCCGAAGTAAGAACGGAGGGTGGGAATATCACCGTCGCGGTAATACCGTGCGAGGGTCTCACAGTATCCGGTAAACGGCAGGATCAGCAGACAGGCTGCGGCAGCCAGGATCGGCAGCGTCTTCGCATAATAAGAACCCCAGGCGACCATCGCATCCGTTTTGACGTTTACCGAAGCGTGCAGGATGCGGTAGTCCGTGAGGATAGGAAGAAAGCTGATAAATCCGGCCGCGGCCAGCAGGAAAATCTTCGTGAAGAGAGTTCTTGACAGGTATCGGCGGCTCTCCGGCTCCCGCTGAGCGGAGTCCGGCATGTCACGGAGAAGTCTCCTTCCGGTGAGCAGACGCACAGCCAGCCAGTAAATGAGCGCGATGAGTGCTGCAAGGTCCGCACCGAGAAGAACCCCGGCCGCGGCGTAGACGAACGGATAGGAATCATCCCGCAGCAGTGCCCCGACGAGTACGCCTCTCTGCTTCAGGAGATTGGCAAACAGCGGGGAGAGAATGCAGGTGAGAACCGCTTCGGCCAGAATGGACGTTATAGCCGGCGGAGTAATCCGGACTCCCTGATAAAATCCTCCGAAGGCGCCGAAAGCTGACGTAATGACAAAGAAAGGTGCGGCACAGAGAAAACACAGGTACATGTGCGCTTCCCCGCCGAGAAGCAGCGAAAGCGGGACGTTGAGCACGGCAGTGAGTCCGCCCGCGATGAGACCGGCTGCAATGGAGAAAAGAAGTGCCGTCTTATAGAGAATGCGGATACTGGAATACCGCTGCCTGCGCATCCGTGATTTGATGAGCCGGCTGAGGCAGACCGATACAGCATAGGGAATTGTCACAAGAAAGAGAAGGCACAGTTCCAGGGCAGGCCCTGCGTAGGCCGCGCTCTGCTTTCCGGCTGTGGCCACGAGGATAATCCTCATAAACATGAAGATGGATGCATATAGTAAAATTGCCGAGCGCACCCGGCCTGCAGAACTGACCTGCCTCATAAACTGCTCCTGAAATAAAGATGTTGAATCCGGTGTTGCATATGCAGCCTTGGACTATTCTTCTCTGGTAATTCCAAGTGCTGCAAGCACCTGTTCCTGCTTTGCCTCCATGACGGCCGCTTCTTCCGGAACCATGTGGTCATACCCGCACAGGTGCATGCAGCTGTGCGCGACAAGAAAGGCATATTCCCGTTTTTCGGAGTGGCCGTATTCTTTTGCCTGCGAATGGACACGGTCCGCGTTGATCACAATATCGCCGATCACCAGTGCGCCATTCTCCGGGTCAAAGGCACCGGCGGGATCCTTCGCGGCAGCGTCTTCGAAACCCGACGGCGCATCGAAGTTCAGATTCGGGAATGAAAGCACATCCGTCGGCCGGTCGATATTCCGGTATCCTCGGTTGATCGCCTGAATTCCGTCTGAATCCGTGATGAGCAGCGATACTTCCACGTCATAAGGGCATCCCTCCTGCAGCATCGACTGCCGGATCACCTGACGGGCAACAATTTTCATGGAGAAATCAAATTTATTTTTCGTTTCTATGTCTGTGTTCAGAATTATTCGGCTCATTGCGCCTCTCCCGCTTCTGCCTCTGACGGCTGTCATATTCCTCATATGCTTTGACAATCTTCTGGACGAGCGGATGACGGACGACATCCCTGGAGGTAAGAGTGATAAAACAGATGCCGTCGATATTCTTCAGGATCCGCTGCGCAACCTCTAGGCCCGAAGCCGCGGACGGCGCCAGGTCCTTCTGCGTCGTGTCGCCGGTGACAATGACCTTGGAGCCGAACCCGAGACGCGTGAGAAACATCTTCATCTGTTCCGGCGTTGTGTTCTGCGCTTCATCGAGGATGATATAGGCATTGTCGAGTGTGCGGCCGCGCATGTAGGCAAGCGGTGCCACCTCGATCAGCCCCTTCTCCTGGTTGCGCTGGAAATTCTCAGCGCCCATGAGCTGGTACAGTGCGTCGTAGAGCGGACGCAGATACGGGTCGATTTTCTGCTGCAGATCGCCCGGAAGAAATCCGAGCTTCTCTCCAGCCTCGATCGCCGGACGGGTCAGGATGATGCGCTGGACCTCCTCGTTCTGGAACGCCGTGACGGCCATCGCCATGGCGAGGAACGTCTTGCCGGTGCCGGCGGGTCCGTTCGCGAAAGTAATCATATTGCTGCGGACGGCCTCAATATATTTCTGCTGTCCGAGCGTTTTGGGACGGACGGGCTTTCCCGTGACGGTATGGCAGATCGTATCCTCATCCATCCGTGAAAACATATCGTCCCCGGACGGCTCATCCTTCAGGTCAATTGCATACTGAACGCGCTGTGTATCCACACTTCCTCCGTTTTCAGAGAGTCTTGCAAGCTGCCGGATGATTTTGCCGGCTTCGCCTACGCTCTTCTCTTCCCCTGTCACGACGACGCTCCCGTCACGGAGAACGATCGTCACATGAAGTATTTCTTCAATGTTCCGGATATTCCGGTCAAAACTGCCGAATATATCGCGTTCGACTTCTGCCGGAAGTTCAAAACGATCTGTCATTTATGGTACGGTTCTCCTTTGATGATGCGAAATGCGCGGTAAATCTGCTCGAGCAGGATGACGCGCATCAGCTGATGCGGAAAAGTCATCCGTGAGAACGAAATTCTCGCGTCGGCCTCCCCGATGAGGCTGTCGCCGAGTCCTATGGCACCGCCGATAAAAAACTGGATGGAATCCCTGCCGCCGAGCGCAATGTCCTCCAGTTTTTTCGAAAATTCTACAGAATCCATTTCCTTTCCGTCAATACAGAGCGCAATCCGGTACGCACCGGGACGATAGAATTTCCGAAGCCGGTCCGCTTCCTGCTCTTTTATCTTACGAGAAAGAGCCGGACTGATTTCGTCCGGCTTCTTCACCTCTTCCGCTTCGAGTACGCGGACCTTTGCATAACGCGACAGGCGCTTCAGGTACTCGTCTGCCGCTTCTTTATAAAAGTTTTCGCGCAGCTTTCCGACCGCTGCAATATCAATATTCAAAGATTGTCCTCATCTGCGTCTGTGTCTTTGTCTTTGAAAGCCTCATCTACGACATTATCCGCCGCATCGTCGCTTCCGTAAAGTACAGGATAATATTCCTCGACTATATGATCGAGAAAATCATCCTCAAGGCCTACAAACTGACTGCTGATCTTCTTCCGGATCACTTCGGTGCGTGCAAAATACATTGCAGCCTCATAGTCCGCCTTCCGGAGATTCTTTTTGATCTCACGGACAGTATCCTCGTCCGCTGCGCGGCCGCCGGCATTATTGCCGCCGTCAGCCTCGGGAATTTCAATGGATGTGAAGGAATCTTCCGAAACATCTCCCATATCCTTCGCTCCGACGGATTCATCTTCGAGAACACGGTGAAATCCGGACCTGCCTGCAGACAAATCCGCATCAAGAGCCGCCGCGGCCTCAAGGTCGATTTCATCCGCCTTCAGGTTATCCCCGCACCAGGTTCGGATTTTATCCTCGATGGAATGTTCCGATACCACCTTCTCCTTCCAGGTCCTCGAGGAGCGCAGAGAGACAAATCCCATCACGATGAAGAGGAAAAACATCGCGCCCATGATGCCGCAGATAAAATAACGGCTGAGACCAGAAAGATGAAGGAACGGAAAAACGTTCAGAAACGCAAGGATAATGAAGACAAGCCCGATGGTTCCGACACCGAGCAGTGCCTGTGCCGAAGAACGGTTGTCCTCCGCGTGCTCGGCGCTGTCGACATAATGATGTGAATGCGCAGTCAGAGGAGATGCATTTTCTTCCTGATCGTCTGCGTCTTCGCCGTTTTCCGCGTCGGTGCCCTCTTCGCCCTGCCTCATGGCCTTCCCCACTGTATCTTCATCAAAGCCATCCGCAGGGGAGCCTTCCTCTTCCAGGTCATCCGCAGAATAATCCGCCGCCTGTGCTGCCTGGGCTCTTGCAAGCTCGGCAGCTTCCTTCTCGGCAACAATTCTCGTCTGCTCCCGGTCATATTCTTCCAGCGATTCCACAAGAGGCGTCCCGCAGTCCGGGCATACGGTTATCCCCTCACGATATTCATAGCGGCATTTAGGACACCACATAGGATCTCCCTGCAGGAATCAATTCCTGTTCTTCAAGTATTCATCGATAGCGGCAGCTGCTCTGCGTCCGGCACCCATGGCAAGAATAACGGTAGCAGCTCCCGTGACCGCATCGCCTCCCGCAAAAACTCCGGGTCTGGTTGTCGTCCCCTTCTCATCTGCGACAAGGCAGCCTTTCCTGTTTGTTTCAAGGCCTTCCGTTGTGCGGGAAATGAGCGGGTTGGGGCTGGTTCCGAGCGCCATGATGACGGAATCACAGTCAATGACAAATTCACTTCCGGGGATCTCGATCGGGCGGCGGCGTCCGGAAGCATCTGGCTCGCCGAGTTCCATCCGGATGCAGCGGATTCCTTTTACCCAGCCGTCTTCGCCGACGAGAATCTCAACCGGGTTTGTGAGAAGATGGAACTGAATTCCCTCTTCTTTTGCGTGGTGGACTTCCTCCTTACGGGCAGGAAGCTCCGCTTCGCTGCGGCGGTACACTATTGTGGTCTCGGCTCCGAGACGAAGGGCTGTCCTTGCGGCGTCCATGGCGACGTTTCCGCCGCCGACGACTACGGTCTTCTTCCCGCGGTAAATCGGGGTCCTTGCATCTTCCCTGTAGGCATGCATCAGGTTGCTTCTGGTGAGATACTCATTTGCGGAGAATACACCCATCGCCTGCTCACCCGGAATATTCATGAATCTCGGAAGTCCTGCTCCGGAACCGATGAAGACGGCATCATACCCTTCCTTGTCCATCAGTTCATCGATGGTGACCGATTTTCCGATGATGCAGTCCGTCTCAATCCGAACACCCAGACTCTTTACATTATCAATTTCCTTATCGACGACCTTTTCCTTCGGAAGACGGAATTCCGGAATTCCGTAGGAAAGAACGCCGCCTGCCTTGTGCAGGGCCTCGAAGATTGTGACCTCATAGCCGAGCTTTGCCAGATCACTGGCACAGGCAAGGCCGGAAGGACCGGCGCCGATGACGGCGACCTTTTTTCCGTTCTTCTCTTCGGGCGCTTCCGGGCGGACACCCATCGACCGCGCGGTGTCAGCGACATACCGCTCGAGCTTGCCGATGGAAATGGCTTCTCCCTTGATGCCCCGGATGCATTTGCCCTCGCACTGCGTCTCCTGCGGGCATACACGGCCGCAGACTGCCGGCAGCGTGCTGGACTGGCCAATGACTTCATAGGCACCCGGGATGTCGTGCTCTTTGATCTTTGCAATGAATCCCGGGATATTGATGCTGACCGGACATCCCTGTACGCACTGCGGATTTTTGCACTGCAGACAGCGGGACGCCTCCGCCTCTGCTTCTTCTTTGTTATATCCGAGGCAGACTTCGTCAAAATTCGCCGCCCTTACTTTCGGGTCCTGCTCGCGGACCGGAACCTTTTTCATCATATCCATTGTTATACCTCGCTCAGGCAAAACGCGCGAAAGCGGTTTTGCCGAATGCGCCAGCCGAGCGTCCGAACAGAGGACGCTCGGTGCTGCGGATTGAAAGTCCTGCATCTGCATGACTTTCAACTATTTTCATCCTACTGGCAGCGGAATCATATGCAGGCCTGTACGCACTTCAGCATACACCGCATCCGCCGTGTGATTTCTCTTCCTTCGCTTCGAGGAACAGCCTGCCCTCTTCGGTTTTATACATCCGAGAGCGTTGCATTGCCTGATCAAAATCAACTTTCCAGCCGTCGAATTCAGGACCGTCGACGCAGGCAAACTTCACCTGCCCGTCAACAAGAAGGCGGCAGGCGCCGCACATGCCGGTGCCGTCGACCATGACGGTATTCATGGAGACAACCGTAGGAATGCCGAGTTTTTGCGTCAGCTGGCATGCAAACTTCATCATGATCATCGGTCCGATGACGACGCAGTGGTCATACCGTTTTCCCTCATCCCAGAGCTGCTGGAGCGCGACGCAGACATTTCCGTGGATGCCGTACGTGCCGTCATCCGTTGCGAAATAAAGATTCCGCGTCACCGCCTTCATCTCATCCTCGAGGATCAGAATATCTTTGCTGCGGGCTCCCTGGATGCAGTCAGCATCGATTCCGTGATTGTGGAGCCATTTCAGCTGATGGTACACAGGAGCGGTTCCTACACCGCCGGCGATGAACAGTATTTTCTTCTTCTTCAGTTCTTCGATCGGAACGTTCACAAGATTGGAAGGATTGCCGAGAGGACCGACGACATCGGCGAAACTGTCGCCTTCCTCAAGGAAAGACATGCGGTACGTCTCCGCACCGACCGGCTGAAATACGATTGTCACCGTGCCCTTTTCCTTGTCATCGTCGCAGACGGTCAGCGGTATCCGCTCTCCTTCTTCATCGACGCGGACCATCAGAAACTGTCCCGGAAGTGCATGAGCTGCAACCCGCGGAGCTTCCACAGTCATGCTGTAGATGTTCGCGGAAAGCTTTTCCTTTTTCAGGATTTTGAACATGGTTGCCTCCTTGAAGATGCACATCGAAATATGTGCTTATAAAAAGACGCCGGGCGCCCTTGCCTGGCGTCTTTATTTTCAGATTTCAGATAGATAGTTCCATTTTACTTTCTTTACATGGATTCTACAACGCTTAACTGATCGGAACGAGTTCTCCTCCCGTCGTATAGAGGTTCACGATGGCGTTGGAGACATTGACGGCAAAGCGTCTTCCTGTCACGGCTGAATTTCCCGCAGAGTCGATGAGGACCTCGTTGTAGATGTAAAAACTGCCGTAGCCGGAGACAGTCTGTGTTTCCTCATATTCATAGGAATAGCAGGCGTTGCCGCCCGTGACTGTTCCGTCTGCATCGATGACCTGCCCCAAGTTCATGAGTGCCGTGATGATGTAGGAAGGGCCGTCCTCCTTAGAAACCTGTGCGGATGGAGTGAGCGTATAGTTCCGCTCTACCGTGTCCGATTTATTGCCGAATTCATCAATTGTGATGAAGATGTAGGTGGAATTTCCGGACGGCATTTCAATCGGCCCGGTATAGACATTTGATTCCTCGGTGGGCTCACTGCCGTCCGTCGTGTAATAAACCTTCCCCGAGGAGGGGTCCTCCACCTTGATCATGGCGACGCCGCTGTATGTTCCCGAATCCGTGTCGACGATGGGAGTGGCGAGCCTTCCGTTGCCGATTTGGTACGTGTGCCGCGCGGTTTTGCTCCTCACGCCGTATTTGTTCACAACGACTGCGCAGACCGTATACTCGCCGCTGGAGAGAAGAATCGGCTCCGAATAAACGGAGCTGTCGATCGTGGGATCGGTCCCGTCCAGCGTGTAGAATATCGTTCCGCCGGAATCATCGCCGAGAATCAAATGAAAGCTTTTCTGATACGAACCGTCCTTTTCGCTGAAGGTCGGTTCCGCGCAGAGATAGTCGGAGTATTTGCTCTGCACTTCCTTTGGGCTCTCGGAAAGAAACTGCGATATTTCGTCAAAACGCTTCTGATCCGCATAGATCTGTATCAGCGAACCGTATGCGTCAATCAGCTCATCACCGGTAAGATTTTTGTCGGCGATGACCTCCCGCACGGTGACTTCCGCATCCTCATATTCGCCGGCCTCCTCAAGGTACGCGGCCTTTTTCAGAAGAAGCTGATTGACATCACCGTCCTCATCCAGATTCAGGGCGCGGTCAATGAATTCCGCAGCCTTTTTGTAATCTCCGTTCTGTTCAGCCTCATAGGCCCTGCCTACGTAACGGGCCTGCGTGGGACGAAGGAAATTGTAGTACAGGAAGAATACAAGAATGCACACACCGGCCGCCGCCGCTGCCGCAGCAGCCGCCATGAGACGCAGATGTTTCTTTCGCTCCGCAGTGCGTTTTAGCTTCTCTTCATCCTCGATCTGGCGGCGGATTTCCTCCCGAATGGAGCTCATATTATCAGAAATCTGCTGCTCCAGGCCGGCGTCGTATTCTTTTACAATATGAATTTCTGTACCGCATTTCTCGCAGTACATTTTTCCTTCGGGAATTTCACTCCCGCATCTGGGGCATTTCATTAAATACCGTTTTCCTCAATATAGCTGTCGAAGTCGCTCTTCGTCATCAGTACCTTGCGGGCCTTGGTGCCCTCATCCTCACTTACGACACCTGCCTCGCAGAGCTGGTCCATGATTCTGGCTGCACGGTTGAAACCGATTTTGTAGACGCGCTGCAGCATTCCGATCGAGGCTTTCTGCTTGTCGATGATGAGATATCCGGCCTCCACGAAGTGTTCATCATAGGAGGAGTCACCTCCGCCACCGCCTACGACTGCTCCGCCCGCATCGGACTCCTCCGAAGCGGACATGGCGGCGATCTTTTTCTCGACATCCCCGGAATCGACCCAGGTCTTATTGTGGTACTTGATGTAATTGACTACATCCGTGACCTCGTCATCTGAGACGAACGCGCCCTGCACACGGGCTGGCTTCTGATATCCCTGCGGATAGAACAGCATGTCGCCTTTTCCGAGGAGCTTCTCGGCTCCGTTCATGTCGAGGATGGTTCTCGAATCGACGCCGCTGGTAACGGCAAACGCAATGCGGCTCGGCATGTTGGCCTTGATGAGGCCGGTAATGACATCCACCGAAGGACGCTGCGTTGCGATCACAAGATGAATTCCAGCGGCACGCGCGAGCTGAGCCAGCCGGCAGATTGCCTGTTCGACCTCATGGGCTGAGACCATCATAAGGTCCGCGAGCTCATCGACGATGATGACGATCTGCGGCATAACCTTCATGTCCGGATCGTTTGATTTCGCCGCCTTCTCATTATATCCCTTCAGGTCGCGCACGGATGTGTCGGCAAAACGGCGATAGCGGTCTGTCATCTCAGCGACTGCCCACTGCAGAGCATTTGCCGCTTTCTTCGGGTCGGTGACGACCGGAAGAAGCAGATGCGGAATTCCGTTATACACGGAAAGCTCTACAATCTTCGGGTCGATCATGATCATCTTTACTTCATCCGGCTTATAGCTGAAAAGGATGCTCATGATCAGCGTGTTGATGCAGACCGATTTTCCGGAACCGGTGGAACCTGCGATCAGCACATGCGGCATTTTTGTTATATCCGTGACGACGATGTTTCCGCCTATATCCCGGCCGACTGCAAACTTGATCTTTGCCTTGAATGACTTATAGATATCGGACTCAAACAGCTCACGGAGCGTTACCGTCTGCGGAGATTTGTTCGGCACTTCGATACCGATGGCCTGCTTGCCGGGGATCGGCGCCTCGATACGGATATCTGCGGCTGCAAGATTCAGCTTGATATCGTCCGCCAGAGATACAATCTTGGAGACCTTCACGCCCTGTGCCGGCAGAAGCTCATAGCGCGTGACGGCAGGGCCGCGGCTCACCTGCGGTATGGTCACATCGACTCCAAATGTCTTCAGCGTCGACTGCAGACGGTATGCGGTTTCCTTGAGCTCACGGTCTGATTCTCCGGTATCCTTCTTACTCCCTTCCTTGAGCAGTGTGATCGGCGGGAAAACATAAGGCGCACGGTAAGCTCTTGCCTTTTCATCTTCCTCCTCCCGCTTCTTCTCAGCCGCTGCAATGCCGCCGCCGAATACAGAACCGGAGGTGTTATTGCGGAAAGCAGCCCCGCCAGAAGCCGGACCATTCTCTGCGGATGCAGCACTTTGCCCTTCCGCAGAAGCACCGGAAGAAAGACCGGACGAAGAAATTCTGTTTCCGGGGGTACCTCCGGCCTGATCCTCTTCGCTGCGTTCCCGTTCTACCTGAATATTATCAAGATCTTTTTCGGTCGGTTCAGAAGCATCCTTTATGCCTTCTCCTTTTTTTGTTTCCCTGTCATTGGAATTATCAATTCCATCAACAGTGTCTGCGGCAGACACTTTCTGCATTTCCGGATAAATATTGCCATCCGGATGTTCCATACTTTCCGGACTTTCTTTCCGATCCAGGGCTTCATTGCTGTCAAAACTTTCCCCTGCCTGAGCCGTTTTTCCGGATTCCGGAGCTTCTACGGTTTCAGACTCTCCACCTGTCAAGTTCCCTTCGTCCGCTGTCTTCTCCGTTTCCTCCGGGTGAATTTCATGCAGCCTTACGGAAACCGGATGGACAGCAGAAGAAGAGGCTGTGCCGTCCGACGATGAAGGCGCAGTCTGAATATTTTCCTGATAATTCAGAGTTTCCTTCAGTCCCTGCCGGATAACCTGATTGGAGAAGTTGTCGGAAGTATAATCCGGCGCAGTCTCTGCCGGTGTGGGTACGGCAATGCCGGAGTATTCTCCGCGGTCGATCGGTGCCTCCAGGGATTCCTGAAGGTCCGCTCTTGCAGTGATCGGAGAATAATCTGCGTCCTTTACAGTGATTTCATGCAGTTCCTCTGCAACAGAATATCCAGGTGCACTGGCGCTCTCTGCGCTTTCATTGGGAGCAGGACCGTCGGTCCGGACATCGTTTTCCTTTTGCAGAGTGCCTGCATCAGCAGCATTTTCAGAAGAAAGGTCCATCTGGTCAGCTGCGATGGCCGCGGCCTCCGCGGCAGCGCCCATATTTGTGCTCTTTGATGCAGATGCACCGGCCGCTGCAAAGGCACCGGCCATTGCCGCGGCAGAAGATGCCTCTGCCATACCGGAAGCCAGACCGCCGGTGAAATCTGTGGGACTTTGAATTGCGGGGCCGTCTTCTGTTTTCTCATCCTTTACGATTGTTGCATCCGAGAGATTATAGGAATCTGCACGCCGGAGAATTTCTTCCGATTCTTTCTCATTTTTCTTTGCACTCTCTTCTTCTTTTCTGCGGCGCTCCTCCTCGCGGGCTCTTCGCTCCTGATTCTCCCTCTCTTTTCTTCTCTCTTCTTCCCGCTCTCTACGGGCACGCCGAAGACTGTCGCGCTCCTCATCACGGATCCGGCGATAGCGCTCGTCTTCATCATAAGTATCATCGTCATCTGCGCTGTAACGATCACGGCCTCTGCGTTCGCGGCCGTTTGAATATTCATGTTCTGAGCGGTCATCCGGATAGGAAGCACGGGCACTGTCTCTGTCCGGGCGGCGGTCTCTCCGGAGGGTCTCGTCTTCCCGTCTGCGGTTATCCTCACCGTCGGATTCATCATAGGAGCTCTCTTCTTCCGCATCTTCTTCAGAAGCCTCCGGCTCCTCGTCCTGATCCTCCTCATAGCGGTTCCGTTTTGCCGGCTGCGCGTCAAACCCCTCACGCCGGCTGCTCTCCATCATCTCGACGACGGACTTTCCGGACAGAATCAGCGCGCTCACGAGGATCAGCATGATAAGGATAAGGATGGTCCCCGCCTGCTTGAGAAAATGATACAGAAGGAATGCAGCGGATCCGGCAATAATACCGCCGCCGTTATGTCCGTCCCGGCAGCGCGCATAGATTTCGCCTATATGATAACCCACCGTTTCCTTAAGGTCCCCGCTGATCAGCTCGCAGGCAATACCGAATGCGAGCAGGAGAAGAATCATGCTCACCAGCTTCGGAATTTTATCTTCGTCCTGTGAAAGAAGATACCATGTCCCGACGCCGAAAACGAAAACGGGAATAATATAATTCGGGAATCCGAAGAGACCGAAGAAAAACCCGCTGATTGCGTTTCCGACCGGACCGCAGATGCGGAAATTGGAAAGAAACAGAAAGATCATGATCGCAAGCAGGACAATGATGATGAGATCTTCGTTAACTGCCGGGCCTTCTGTCATGCGGTCCTGATAATCGCCGCGGTAATCTCTGTCATATCGGCTGCTTCCGGCTCTGCTGCCCGCGGAACGAGCGCTGTACTGCTGACTGCGCGAAGTTCTCTCCCCGGTTCCGGAAGAACGCGTTCTTGAACGTGAACCGGAACTGGAAGAGGTGCTCTTGCTTCTGCTTCCCTTTGAAGCCGCAGAGGTTCCCCCGCGCCGGCTGCTTCCGGAAGACTTTCCCTCTCCCCGGACAGAAGATGCGGATGCACTTTTGCGCGCTGTGCTTTTCGCATCGCCTGTATTCGATTTTCGCGAACTTGTATTTGCCATTGATCCTCCGGTTTTCTATTTCATGGAACCAGATACGATTATACCGAAAAACCGGACCCTGTGCGATAATCGCACGAGGATCCGGCTAAGGTCAGGCTCGCGCCTGCACAATTCGGACGAAAAAATTATTCTTCGTCCGGTTCGTCCCAGTTCGTATAGACGTTCTGGACATCATCACAGTTATCAAGATTATCGAGAATTCTGCGCATTCCCTTTACATGATCTTCCGGAAGAGATACATAATTCTGCGGAATCATGGTAACTTCAGCAGAAGCCGTCTCGATTCCCGCCTTCTCCAGAGCCTTTGTCACTTCTTCGAAGGCCTCGGGCGAGGTGAGAATTTCATAGCTGTCGTCCTCTTCGTTGAAGTCATCTGCACCGGCGTCGAGAGCGAGCATCATGAGATCATCCGCACTCATATCGGTTGCTTCTTTGTCGATGATGATCTGTCCCTTCTTGTCGAACATAAAGGAAACACATCCGGGCGTGCCGACATTTCCGCCGCCCTTGGTAAATGCAGAGCGCACATCGGAAGCCGTACGGTTCGGATTATCGGTCAGTGTATCGACAATGATTGCGACTCCGCCGGGGCCGTATCCTTCATAGGTGTTGACCTGATAATTTACACCCTCTGTGTCGCCGGCAGCTTTTTTAATGCCGCGCTCGATGGTGTCATTCGGGACGTTGTTGGCCTTTGCCTTCGCGACGACCTGTGCAAGCTTGAAGTTATTTGCAGGGTCGGGGCCGCCCTCTTTTACAGCGACAGCGATTTCACGGCCGATAATGGTGAAAATCTTTCCCTTTGCCGCATCGTTCTTTTCCTTTTTATGCTTGATATTAGCGAATTTTGAATGTCCTGACATGACCTTACTCCAATCTTACTTAAACTTAGTACTGTTCCGTGCGCTCCGGCGCGCCGAAACATTCCTCATCTTATCACAGCGCACAGGGCTAAATCAATCGTCTTGTTTCTCGAAGAGATCCTTCTCCTCAAGAAAATAGTCCCGCGCGAAAACTTCCTTCCCGCCTTTTTTATAAACACGCGGGATCCGCTTGTCGAGCCCGCAGACAAGCTCGTAATTGAATTTTCCGGAAATATCGCCCAGTTCTTCGGCTGTGATGGTCTCCTCACCGTCGGTTCCGATCAGTGTGACCTTGTCCCCGAGAGCAGCTTCCGGAACATCTGTCACATCCGCCATGAACTGATCCATGCAGATTCTCCCGAGAATCGGGCATCGTTTTCCGCGGATGAGCACCGTTGTCCCCTTATTGGAGAGTGCGCGCGGGTAGCCGTCTCCATATCCTGCCGAAATGGTGGCAATGCGCGTCTCTTTGCCGGTCACAAAGGTTCCGCCATAGCTCACGGCTGTTCCGGCAGGAACCGTCTTGAGATAAACAACGGAGGAGTAGAGTGAAAGCGCCGGCTTTAAAGAAACAATTTTTCTGGAAACTTCATTTGACGGCCAGAGTCCGTAAAGCGTGATGCCTGCACGGACCATGTCTTTGTTCGCCTCCGGAATCTCTACAATTCCAGCGCTGTTCGAGCAGGTGACAATCGGAATCTTTTTCCCGAGCTTTTTTTCGATGGCATCTGTAAAATCGGAAAACCTGCGGAGCTGTTCCATAGCCGCGCTCTTATCCGTCTCATCTGCCTTTGCAAAGTGCGTAAAAATTCCTTCGACCTCAATTCCCTCTGTGTCCATGGCCTTCTTCACAAACGAAAGGCCGGTCCCGTCGGGACGGATGCCGATCCGGGACATGCCGGTATCGACGGCAAGAAAAATCTTGATGGTCTTACCGGTCTGAACGGCGGTCTTCGAGAGCTCATCGAGCATATCCTCCCGGAATACGGAAGGACGGATGTTCTCATCGGCAAGGCGCTCATAGCAGTATGGGAAAACGTACCCGAGGAGGAGAATCGGCTTTTTGAGGCCTCCCTGGCGAAGCTCATCCGCTTCTTCAAAGGTAGCAGTGCAGTATCCCCACACATACGGCAGCGGCTCGTTTTCCCGCGCAATCGGGACTGCGCCGTGTCCGTAGCCGTCCTTCTTGATGACACCCGCCATCATCGTGCCCGGACGGAGATTCCTGTGCATGTTTTCCATATTCTCATGAATGGCGTCGAGATCGATTTCGGCCCAGATTCTTTTATAATGATCGATCATAATCTCCTCCGAAAGAAAAATAATTTTCTTTGAAAGAAAACCTTTATATCCTGCCCCCGATGCACGAACCTTCGCCCTGCACCGGGAGAAGTGATGAACAGTGACAATATATGATACGTATTATAAGCCGATCTTCCTATGAGTGGATAAAAGAACCGGTCCGACTGCATGAACAATATCGACGGCTGTCATGCCCTCTCTCCCGCATTCTCCTGCCGCGAGGTCTCCGGATGCTCCGTGAAGCAGGACACCGTATACGGCTGCCACGAGAGCCGTCCCGGCTCTCGGGGCAAGCCCGCTGATAATTCCCGTCAGCACATCTCCGGAGCCGGCTGTTGCCATCCCGTCATTCCCGAGAGAGTTTAGAAAGATCCGCTGCCCGCCGGTGCCGCACTCTCCGGACGTTTCTTTCAGCTCTTCCGGCGCAAAAACAAAGGTCCTTGCATCCTTCAGCACCAGAACCGAGCGGAATCTGTCGGCAGCGCCCTGTCCGAGGCGGATCGGGTCATTCTTTATTTCCGGAATGTCCGTGCCTGTAAGGGCGGCGAATTCTCCGATATGCGGCGTGAGCACAGGAATGAAGTTTCTCTTTTCATCCACAAGCATTTCCGCAAGCTCATTGTCCTTTGCAACAAGACGGACCGCATCCGCATCCAGCACAAGAACCCGCGGGCCTCTCCCCGCGGAAACAGCCTTCATAAAAGTCCAGAGCATCGTCCGCGCTGCGGGTCCGGTTCCAAGGCCGGGACCTGCGGCAAAACTGTCCGCCCAGTCAGCATACATCTCTATATCCCTGGAAATGGATGCAGGATCGTCGTCCGGATAACAGGAAACCATTGCCTCCGGCAGACGTGCCTGCAGAATCTGCCGGTTGGACTCCGGCGTTATAACGCGAACCATACCGGCACCGGTGTGCAGTGCAGCCGCTGCCGCAAGAATGGATGCTCCGGCCATTCCGCGGCTTCCCGCCAGGAGGAGAACCTTTCCGAACGTCCCCTTGTTTCCGTCCGCGGGACGCGGAGGAAGCCCGGACAGGTCCTCTTTTTTCATCGTAAAAACAAGATTGTCCGCTTTTTCTTTTCCGGAAAATTCCGGCGGCGGGACAATGCCGATACTCTTAATAACAGTCTTTCCGCAGTAAGAGGCTCCGGGGTACAGAACCTGTCCGCGCTTACGATATTGAAATGTAACAGTCAGGTCTGCACGGACCGCATTCTCATCCGCCCCGCCGGTGTCCGTATTTACACCGGTCGGCATATCAACCGCCAGAACGAAGGCCCCCTTACCGGAGAACTTCCGGATGGAAGAAACTGCCTCGGCTGCAGGAGCTTTGATTTTCCCGTGAAAACCGATGCCGATAAGAGCATCGACGATAATCGTCCGGGCCGGGTTTTCCGGCATCTCTTTCTCTTCCGAAGGAAAAGAAAGAACGGGAATGTGCAGTGCCTGAAGGATGGAAAGCTGCTTTGCAGCCGCGGCAGAAATCTGTCCTCCTTCGGAAAGCAGATAGATCTGTACGCTGCGGCCGTCTTCTGCGAGCAGTCTTCCGAGTGCGAGGCCGTCCGCCCCGTTGTTTCCTCTGCCGCAGTAAATGAGTATGCTAAAGGTGCCGGAAGGATCCAGTTTCACTATTTCCTCCCGTACCGAAAGCGCTGCTCTTTCCATGAGAACAAGCTGCGGAATGCCGATCTTGTCCTGTGTATAGCGGTCTGCCTCCGCATTTTGAGATGCAGTCAGAAGATATTCCATTTGCTCCTGCTCTCCCTGTTCTTTGCCTCTGCTTACAAATTCCGGTCCCAGTCTTCTGATTTCTTCCCGTTTTTTGCAATCTCCGAGGTGTGACGGCGAAGGTTATAGGAGAGCTTCATGAGACTGTCTGACAGATGAACATTCTCCACCTGTACGTCGTCCGGAACCGGCAGATCAACATGCGCGAAATTCCAGATGCCGCGGATTCCATACGAGACAAGCTTCCCCGCGATGGCCGGGGCCTGGGTCTTCGGAATGCACAGAACAGCAATATCAATCTTCTCGTCGGCAATGAATTTTTTCATCTTCTCATCGTCGCATGGATAAATTTTTACGCCGCCGGCTTCCTTTCCCCAAAGGTCCGGATTCACGTCAAATGCTCCGCGGAAAAAGAACCCGCGGTTCCGAAAATTCATATAATTGATCAGCGCCTGTCCCAGATGCCCGGCGCCGATCAGAATCATATTGTGGTCATTGTCGAGACCGAGAATTTTGCCGATTTCCTCATAGAGAAAACCGACATTATATCCGTACCCCTGCTGTCCAAATCCGCCGAAATTATTGAAATCCTGACGAATCTGGGATGCCGTGACGTGCATGAGTTTTGACAGCTCACGCGAAGAGATGCGATCCACGCCGCTCATCTTGAGTTCGCCAAGATATCGATAATATCTGGGAAGACGGCCAATCACGGCCTGTGATATTTCCTTCTCTTCCAAGGTTATCCCCTCCGTAAATTTACTGTTATAATTATAAATATTTGTTAAATTTGTGTCAATTGACGTGGAAAGTCTGGAAGGATAAACTTAAAACGCTGTACAATTTCGTATTGTGAGGTTTCCATGATTCTTGCTTGTCACCATATCAGCAAGGCTTTTCTCGAAAAGCCGGTTCTGAATGACGTTACATTTCATATAGAAAAGGGCGAGAAGTGCGCGCTGGTCGGCATTAACGGCGCCGGCAAATCGACGCTTCTTAAAATCATCATGGGTGAGCTGGAGCCCGACTCCGGTACCGTCGTGACCGAGCGCGGTCTGACGGTCGGATATCTTGCGCAGATCCAGAATGTCTCATCAGAGAACACAATCTATGAGGAGCTTCTGAGTGTCAAAGCGGATGTCATCGCGATGGAAAATCAGCTCACGGATTATGAGCACCGTATGGCCAGCGTCCGCGGAGAAGAACTGAATGAACTCCTCGACCGCTACAATCTCCTGCAGGCACAATTCAAGAGCATGAACGGCTACGGTTACCGCGGTGAGGTGCAGGGCATCATGAACGGCCTCGGATTCTCCGCGGAGGACGGCAGTCAGAAGATAGGGACACTCTCCGGCGGTCAGAAGACACGGGTCGCGCTCGGAAAACTTCTGCTCGAGCGCCCCGATCTGATTCTGCTTGACGAGCCGACGAACCACCTTGACATCAATAGTATTCAGTGGCTGGAGGGATTTCTTGTCTCCTATAAGGGAGCCGTTCTCATCGTCTCGCACGACCGTTATTTCCTCGACCGGATTGTGACGAAGGTCATCGAGCTCGACAATACGAGAGCAACTGTTTTTACGGGGAACTATTCTGCCTACGCCGAACAGAAAAAGGTTCTGCGCGACTCGCAGATGAAAGCATATCTGAATAACCAGGCGGAAATCAAACATCAGGAAGAGGTTATCCGCAAGCTTCGTCAGTTCAACCGTGAGAAATCAATCCGGCGCGCCGAATCCAGAGAGAAAATGCTGGATAAAATGGAAGTGGCTGCAAAGCCTGTGGAAGTGGATGACGAGATGCGCATTGAGCTGCGCCCATGTATCACGAGCGGCCGCGATGTTCTCCATGCGGAAGACCTCGCCATGTCCTTTGATGACAACAAATTGTTCTCCGGAATCAGTTTTGACATTTCCAGAGGTGAACACGTCGCTGTCATCGGAGCAAACGGCACTGGAAAAACGACGCTCCTCAAAATCATCAACGGGCTCCTCGTGCCTGACCGGGGAACGCTCCGGACGGGCGTCAATGTTCATATCGGATATTACGACCAGGAGCACCATGTCCTGAACAATGAGAATACGGTCTTCGAGGAAATTTCGGACGCCCATCCGGACATGGACAACACGCAGATCCGGAATCTCCTCGCCCAGTTCCTCTTTACCGGCGAGGATGTCTTCAAGAAGATCGGCGACCTGTCGGGCGGTGAGAAAGGCAGAGTTTCCCTCGCCAAGCTCATGCTCTCCGAGGCGAACTTTCTGATCCTCGATGAGCCGACGAACCATCTTGATATGGTCTCGAAGGAAGTACTTGAGAATGCACTGAATTCCTATGCGGGGACAGTACTTTACGTCTCCCACGACCGATATTTCATCAATCATACAGCATCCCGCATCATGGCGCTCACGGACGGAAAGCTGCTGAATTTCCCGGGATATTCTGAGAAGCCGGCTCCGGAATGCTTTATTGGCTGCTACGATCATTATCTTGAGGAGAGTGCGAAGATGCTGTCGGCCGGTACGGCGCAGGATCTTCCGGGAACCGGCCGCGGCGAAGAAAGCGCGGGAAATAAAGATGGGGCCGCAGGGATGTCCGGAACGGAATCCGGCGCAGCCAGAAACGCACAGAAGAAAGGCTCTTCTCTTCCCGGACAGGAAGAGAGCTCCGGCGGTGCGCTCGACTGGAAGACGCAGAAAGAGCTTCAGGCGAAGCTTCGCAAGAAGGAAAATGATCTCAAGAAATGCGAGGACCGGATTTCCGAGCTTGAACAGCGGAGCGCCGCCATTGATGAGGAAATGGCACTTCCGGAAAACTGCACCAACATTGGAAAACTGAATGACCTGACCCGGGAAAAAGAGGAAATCAATACAGAGCTTGAGAGCCTTTATGAGCGATGGGAAGAACTGTCGGAATAAACCGGCGTCAGAAGCCCCGTTATACAGCCAGTCCGGCCTGTAAGTCCTCTAAGCTATTCGGCCATCTGCACTGCAAGATTTTCCCCGATGGCATCGATGAACTCCTCGGTATCGAGCTTTTCGGCATCCGGAAGCTTTGTAATGGCCTTGAGGTCTCCGGTCATTTTCCCGGATTCGATGGTGCAAAGCGTAGCCTTCTCAAGTTTGTCCGCAAACGTGACAAGGTCCGCATAACCGTCGAGCTCTCCTCTCTTTCGGAGGGCACCGGTCCACGCAAAAATAGTTGCGACCGGATTCGTGCTTGTTTTCTCACCCTTCAGATATTTGTAATAATGGCGCTGCACTGTACCGTGCGCTGCCTCGTATTCATAGTATCCCTTCGGCGAGACGAGAATGGAAGTCATCATCGCGAGCGAACCGAATGCGGTGGCCATCATATCGCTCATGACGTCGCCGTCATAATTCTTGAGTGCCCAGACAAAACCGCCCTCGCTGCGGATGACGCGTGCGACGGCATCATCGATGAGTGTATAGAAATACGTCGTTCCGACCGCGTCCATCTTCGCCTTGTATTCAGTATCATACAGATTCTGGAACACATCACGGAAACGAGCATCATAGATCTTTGAGATGGTGTCCTTGCTTGAAAACCAGAGATCCTCCTTCACAGAGAGCGCATACTCGAAGCAGCTCCGCGCGAAGCTCTCGATGGAGTCGTCGCGGTTGTGCATGCCCTCGATGACACCCGGCCCTTTGAACTCATAAATTGTTTTCTCCGAGGTTGTTCCGTCCTCTCCCGTAAAAACGAGTTTTGCCGTTCCGGGTCCCGGCACGCGGAATTCCACATCGCGGTATACATCGCCGTATGCATGGCGGGCGAGGGTGATGGGCTTCTTCCAGTTGGACACATAGGGCTCGATGCCCTTCACAAGGATCGGCGCACGGAAAACCGTGCCATCGAGAATGGCGCGGATCGTGCCGTTCGGGCTTTTGTACATTCTCTTCAGGTTATATTCCTTCATGCGCGCATCATTCGGAGTGATGGTTGCACATTTGACCGCAACACCGTATTTCTTTGTGGCCTCAGCGGCGTCAATGGTCACCTGATCGTCGGTCTCGTTCCGGTGCACAAGCCCCAGATCATAATATTCGGTCTTCAGGTCGACATAGGGAAGGATCAGTTTTTCCCTGATCAGCTTCCACAGAATCCGTGTCATCTCATCGCCGTCCATTTCGACGAGCGGAGTCTTCATGGCAATCTTTGTCATTTCAATGTATCCCCTTCCATCTGTTTTGCCTCGCTCGCACGAAGCTTATCGATGAGTCCGTTGCGGATCATGTTCTCATAGGCATTGATCATATGTTCATGCGCCAGTTTTTCCGCAAGTTCTGCATCTCCCGCCTTGATCGCCTCGCAGATGCCGCGGTGCTCCTTGTTGGAGGCCATCGCCCGCTCGACGGTGGACAGGGTCTTCTGGCGGACCCGCTGCACATACTGATGATAATCGATCAGGAGATGTTCAAGCATCTTGGAGTCACAGGCAGCATAGAGAATCCTGTGAAAACGGTTGTCGAGCTCCGTGATCTGGTCGAGATGCCCTTTGCCTGCATGGTACTCGGCGAGATACACCGTCTCCTCCATTTCATCGAGCTGTTCTTTCGTGATGTGGTCGGTCGCCCAACGGGCACAAAGTCCCTCGAGTCTTGACCGTATCATATAAATATCGCAGACATCCTTCGCGCTGATTCCGGTGACATAGGCGCCGCGGTTCGGGATGATCTGGATAAGACCCTCGAGCTCCAGCTGACGGAATGCCTCGCGGACCGGTGTCCTGGAAACTCCCATCTCCTCGCCGATTGCGACTTCTTTGAGCTCTTCATGCTCCTTGTACTTGCCGCTCAGGATGTCGTCCCGCAGCTTGTTGAAAACACGGCCGCGCAGAGAGTATTTGTCGGATACTTCATTTTTTACATCATAACTGCTCAATTTTATGCCTCCAGAATCGCCTTCAGCTTTTTTCCTTAGCCGGCATAATATGTATGCCGAGTTCTTCAGCCGCCTTCTTCGTGAAAGCGCTCATCTCCTCATCCGTGATGAAGGTCATACGGCCGGCTGCGTACTCCTCCCCGACCATATTTTTCACCTTTTCAACGAGCGGATCCGCCTTCTCCACACTCTTCTTTCCCTCTTCAAGGAAATGAGAATTGATCCAGACGGCAATTCCGCCCAGCCCGGTCGTATTGCTGATTGCCTCTGCCGGGGGCTTCTTCAGGAATTTTCCGGTATCGAAGATACTGTAGATTTCTTCATTTTTCAGAAGTCCGTCTGCATGGAGACCGGCACGGATGACGTTGAAATTCTTGCCGACGAACGGCGTCATCGGCGGGATCTGATATCCAATTTCCTTCTCGAAATAAGAAGCGAGGTCCGTGATGACGGTTGTGTCCATACCGTCCAGTGTTCCCTTGAACTGGGCGTATTCAAATACCATCGCCTCAAGCGGTGTGTTTCCGGTCCGCTCGCCGATGCCGAACAGGGAGCAGCTCACTCCGCACGCGCCGTACAGCCAGGCTGTCGATGCGTTTGTGACTGCCTTATAGAAATCGTTGTGCCCGTGCCATTCAATCTGTTCATTCGGGACACCTGCATGCGTGTGCAGCGCATAAATGATTCCCGGGACGGAACGCGGGATGACGGCACCGGGATAATTGACACCAAGACCGAGCGTATCGCAGACACGGATTTTGATCGGAATTTTATATTGCTCCTGGAGCTTCATAAGTTCGAGGCAGAAAGGCACGACATATCCGTAGATATCCGCCCGCGTGATATCCTCCAGGATACAGCGCGGTGTAATGCCTTCCTCCAGACAGCTGCGGACGATGGTAAGATAATGATCCATCGCTTCTCTTCTGGTCATACGGAGTTTCAGAAAGATGTGATAGTCAGAGCAAGAGACCAGAATGCCCGTCTCCTTCAGACCCAATTCCTTCACGAGACGGAAATCGTCCCGGCTTGCCCGTGTCCAGGCAGTGACTTCCGGATACTCATATCCCTTTTCGAGACATTTTTCGACTGCCTCACGGTCGCGTTTGCTGTAGAGGAAAAACTCGGTCGAGCGGATGATTCCGTTCGGGCCGCCCAGGCGGTGCAGTTCATCATAAATGTGAACCATCTGGTCCGTCGTATAGGGAAGCCTCGACTGCATTCCGTCACGCATCGTTGTGTCGGTGATCCAAATGTCCTTCGGCATATGATGCGGAACAATTCGATCATTGAACGGGATCTTCGGGATCTCGTCATACGGGAACATATTGTGAAAGACGTTCGGCTTGCGGACGTCATCGAGGATATACATATGTTCCTCGATCTCCAGCAGGTTATTGTGGCTGTTCATCCCCACCGGACGATTTTCGAAAGCTCCGGAATCCTGATTCATCATGCTCCCTCCTCAAGCATTACAGACCAAAAGTTCGAAGGCTGATTCATGAAATATTCCATGCCTGGTCCGCCTTCGAACTTTTGTATCATTGTATACATATGAACATATAATGTCAAGAAGAATCATGCTCCGCACAAAAGACGCAGTACACATTCTCCCCATCCGAGTGCGATGCCGGCTTACATAAAAACAGCCTGCCGGGAGATAAAACTCTCCGACAGGCCGGGTTTCACGGCAATATCATGACCTTACGGTATGTTTCCGTAAAAAACGCATCGAAGGTTACTGCGGCTTTACTACAAGGTTGAGAATCTTGCCGGGCACATATATTTCCTTGATAATTTTACCGCCCTCGAGATACTTCGCGACATTCTCCTCTTTTCCTGCGGCAGCGATCGCATCTTCCTTTGAGCAGTCCGGCGCGATTTCAATGGAACCGCGGACCTTGCCGTTCACCTGAACACCGATGCGGACCGTCGTGTCATTGATTCTGGAATCATCGCACTCCGGCCATGCCGACAGAGTGATAAACGTCTTTCCGTCCGGATTGCAGCCGATCTGCTCCCAGAGTTCCTCGCAGATGTGCGGTGCAAACGGAGAAAGCAGCTTCAGGAATGTCTCCACATCATACTTTGTGACAGCGCCCTTCTTTGTATATTCATTGAGCAGCGTCATCAGCGCAGCGATGGCAGTATTGAACTTCATGTTCTCCGTGTCATCGGAGACCTTGCGGATCGTCTTCTGCAGCTTCGAATCGATATCCGGATCCTCATCCTTCGCGGTCATGATCTCGGTCAGGTTGTAGACACGGTCGAGGAACCGCTTGCATCCGCGAAGCGACTCATCGCTCCACGGTGCCGCACTGCCGTAGTCGCCCATAAACAGGACGTAGGTGCGCAGTGTATCCGCGCCGTAGCTGTTTACGATGTCGACCGGGTCGATGACATTGCCCTTCGACTTCGACATCTTCTCACCGTCTGCGCCGAGGATCAGGCCCTGGTAGGTTCTCTTCGCGTACGGCTCCGGCGTATTTACCTCGCCGATATCGTACAGGAAGTGATGCCAGAATCTCGAGTACAGCAGATGGCGCGTGACATGTTCCATACCGCCGTTGTAGTGGTCAACCGGCATCCAGTAATCAATCTTTTTCCGGTCTGCAAAAGCTTTGTCGTTATGCGGATCGCAGAAGCGAAGGAAATACCATGAGGAACCCGCCCACTGCGGCATCGTATCGGTCTCGCGCTTTGCAGGACCGCCGCACTTCGGGCAGGTGCAGTTCACGAATTCCGGAATCTTTGCGAGCGGGCTCTGTCCGTCCTGACCGGGCTCGAAGTTCTTCACATCCGGCAGCATCAGCGGAAGCTGATCCTCCGGAACTCCTACAGTGCCGCACTTCGGGCAGTGGATCAGCGGAATCGGCTCACCCCAGTATCTCTGGCGGTTGAACGCCCAGTCCTTCATCTTATACTGGACTCCCTTGTGGCCGATGCCCTTCTCCTTGAGGTACTCACGCATCTTCGCGATGGAGTCCTTCTTGTTGGTCATTCCGTTGAGAAAACCGGAATTGATCATCTCTCCGTCGCCTGTGTAAGCCTCCTTCGAGATATCGCCGCCCTTAATGACCTGAATGATGTCAATTCCGAACTTCTTTGCAAAATCGTAGTCTCTCTGGTCATGAGCAGGAACAGCCATAATGGCGCCCGTTCCGTATCCCATCATGACATAGTCGGAAATGAAGATCGGAATTTCCTTTCCGTTGACCGGATTGATACCGGCGAGTCCCTTGATGCAGACACCGGTCTTGTCCTTTACAAGCTGCGTTCTCTCGAACTCCGTCTTCTTTGCAGCTTCCTTCCGGTACGCTTCGACCTCGTCAAAATTCGTTATCTGATCTTTATACTTGTCGAGAATGGGGTGTTCCGGCGCGACAACCATGAAAGTCACGCCATACAGGGTGTCGCAGCGGGTGGTGTAAATCTCGAGCTTCTCATCCGGGATTGCATTTCCCTTACCGTCGGACACGCCAAAACTCACGAACGTTCCTTCCGAACGTCCGATCCAGGAAATCTCCTGCTGTTTTACCGAATCCGGGTAATCTACATGATCGAGCCCTTCCAGCAGTTTGTCCGCGTAATCCGTGATGCGCAGGAACCAGACATCCTTCGGAAGCTGTATAACGTCGTTGTGGCAGATATCACATTTGCCGCCCTGAGAATCCTCATTGGAAAGGACGACCTTGCAGTGCGGACAGTAGTTCACCAGCGTCTTGGAGCGGAATACAAGTCCGTGTTCAAAAAGCTTGAGGAAAATCCACTGTGTCCACTTGTAATAGTCCGGATGGGATGTCGCGATGACTCTCGACCAGTCGAAGGAGAATCCGACTTTCTTCAGCTGATCCGAAAAATGAGCGATATTCTTCTCCGTGATGTCATGCGGATGGGTATTGGTCTTGATGGCATAGTTTTCCGCCGGAAGACCGAACGAATCAAAACCGATCGGGAAAAGGACGTTGTAGCCCTGCATGCGGCGCTTTCTTGCGAGCACCTCGATGCTGGAATATGCCTTGATATGGCCTACGTGCATGCCCGCTCCGGACGGATACGGAAATTCGACCAGTCCATACCATTTCGGCTTCTTGTCAAAGTCAATGGCCTTGAACGCGCCGGCATCTTCCCAGCGCTTCTGCCACTTGGGTTCGATTTCAAAATGATTGTAAGGTTGCTTTGCCATTGTGCTCTCCTTGTTTCGCCGGATACGGGGAAGAATACTGTATTTCCCGCAGTTACCCGTTTTTAGCTAGCCTTATCATTGTAGACGCGTCGGAAGACAGTGTCAATCGACGGAAAAACCGTCAAAAACGCATAAGCCTTCAAAAAAGAGGAGCACCGGTCCTCCGATGCTCCTCCTTCAGGTATTCGATTTCAGGTTTTAGATAATGAATAATGATCAGGAATCCTGCCGGGATTATCAAAAGCCATTTCCGCAGGAAAAAGACAGATCAGGATTCCGCATATCCCTCAGCAACCTTCGAAGCTCTTGCCTGCACCTCGGCACTCTGAACATCCGCCGGAGCCTGCTCGTAGCGTGCAAACTCGTAGGAATAATCGCCCCGTCCGCCGGTCATCGAACGGAGAATGTTGCAGTAATCGAAGAGTTCCATCTGCGGGACATCCGCATCGATTTTCTGCTTCCCGCCCGGCAGCGGAGTCATTCCGAGAACTCTGCCGCGGCGTTTGTTGAGGTCGCCCATGACATCTCCGGTGTAGGTGTCCGGCACGGTGACATGCAGCGCGACAATCGGCTCCATAAGAACCGGGCCTGCTTCCATAAAGCCCTGACGGAATGCCTGTCTTGCTGCCGTCTTGAATGCCATTTCCGACGAATCCACCGGATGATACGATCCATCGTAAAGAACAGCTTTTACGCCGACAACCGGATAGGCAGCCAGAGGACCGCGGTCGCAGGACTCGGCAACGCCCTTCTCAACAGCCGGGAAGTAGTTCTTCGGGACGGAACCGCCCACGACCTCTTCCTCGAATTCATACGGCTCATTGAGATTGCCGGAGGGACCGAAACGCATCTTGACATGACCGTACTGACCATGGCCGCCGGTCTGCTTCTTATACTTGTACTCGACATCCGAAGTCTTGCGGATTGTCTCGCGGAATGCGACCTTCGGCTTCTCGGTCTCGATCTCCACCTTATATTCGTCCTTCAGACGATCCTTAATGATATCGAGCTGCAGATTGCCGCAGCCGTACAGCAGCGACTGGTGATTCTCAGCATCATTGACAGCCTTGAAGGTCGGATCCTCTGCCATGATCTTCTGCAGAGCCTGCTGGACCTTGTCGATCTCGTCCTTCTTCACTGCCCGGTAGCGGATGTAGGTATACGGCTTTGAGACATCCATCGGTGCATACTGGATCGGATTTGCCTTCGTAGAAAGCGTATCGCCGGTCTGTGCATTGCCGAACTTTGCCAGAGCACCAAGATCGCCCGCATGAAGCTCCGGAACTTCCGCGGATTTATTGCCGCGGAGGATATAGATTTTGCCGATCTTTGCCTCTTCCTGTGTGCGGGAGTTGTAAACAAGGTCATCGGTCTTGAAGACACCGGAGCGGACCTTAATCAGGCTGTAGCGGCCGATGAACGGGTCGACAATTGTTTTGAAGATGAACGCACTCTTCGGCTTCGAAAAATCGAAGTTTGCCTCGAAAATCTCGTTGGTCTTCATGTTGATGCCGGACATCTTTCTTGTATCGGCACTCGGCATGTATTTCACGATATCGTCGAGCAGTGTGTAGACACCCTTGCACTCGGTGCCGGAACCGCACTCGACAGGGACAATGGAGCCGTCCTGAATATTCACACGGACTGCCGAGCGGATTTCCGCCTCTGAGAATGTATCCCCGGCAAAATAGCGGTCCATGAATTCATCCGAAGTCTCTGCGACTGCTTCCATCAGGTTGTCGCGGTATTCCGACAGATATTCGCTGAGATAATCCGGAACCGGGCACTCCACCGCGTCCTTGCCTTCATAGCGGAAGCCTTTTTCCTGAATGACATTGACGTAGCCTACATACTTGCCGTTTTCACGGATCGGAAGATTAAAAGGAGCGATCTTCTTGCCGTACTCCGCAACCAGATTCTCTATGACCTGACGGTAGGAAACATCATCGATATCCATGTCGGTGACCCAGAACATTCTCGGTATTTTGAACTTCTCACAAAGGTCCCATGCCTTTTCCGTGCCGACCTGAATGCCGTCCTTGCCGGAAACTACGATAATGGCTGCATCCGCAACCGACATGGCCTGTTCTACCTCGCCGACAAAATCAAAGTATCCGGGGGTATCGAGGACGTTGATCTTGTGGTCTTCCCACTCAATCGGAAGAAGGGATGTGTTGATGGAAATCCCGCGCTTCTGCTCCTGACTGTCAAAATCGGAGACAGTATTCTTGTCAGCGACCTTTCCCATTCTCGACGTAACGCCTGCGAGGTAGCACATAGCCTCAGCCAGCGTCGTCTTACCTGCACCGCCATGGCCGAGCAGGACAACGTTTCTGATCTTGTCTGTGGTATAAACCTTCATGTTGTAGTCCTCCAATTGTTATTACGTGTGACCGGAACCCCCAAGCTCCTGCCGCACGCCATGAATACATTTTACTAAATAGATACTCCTGTATCAAGAAGATTTAGGCAAATTGACGATATGTATATGCGGATCGTGCGGATATTCCAGGAAATGCCTGTGAAAATTTCATTATGGAGAACATTTCCGGCGCTCGTGAAAACGGGAACCGGTCGTTCTGCTGATTTCTTTCATGGAAGATGGTCTAAGGTGCCATTCATTCCGAAGTGACCTGACAAATGTCATCCGGCTTTGTTTGACTGTAATGCGTTAAAGTACTATAGTTTACTCCATGTTAATGTGAAATGACGGAAGGAAAACAGACATCAGGCAGGTGCTGTTACGCAGATCGGTCTTTTCTGACCCGCGGCTGCAGCCGTATTTATGTATGCATGTGCGTGAGAATGAAATGACTGGCAACAGAAGAGTTTAAAAGCTTTATCGGAGGGAATATGTCTACTGCAGAAAACGCTTACGGATTCATAGGTCTTGGCCTCATCGGAGGCTCCATCGCGCGGGCAATCCGCCAGAATGATCCGGAGGCCTATATTCTTGCCTATAACCCGAGCAGAAATTCCCTGGATGAAGCACTGGCCGACGGCGTACTCAGCGAAGCGGCAGACGGGATCGATGATACTTTCAAGAAGTGTCATTATATCTTCCTCTGCGCTCCGGTTGGCAGCAACACAGACAATCTTCCGGCTGTAAAAGCCCATATGTCCGATGATGCCATCATTACAGACATCGGTTCTGTAAAAACCGGTATTCACAATGCGGTTGTCGGCCTGGGCCTTTCTTCTCACTTCATCGGAGGACATCCGATGACCGGAAGCGAGCGCACGAAATACCGCAATTCCAAGGCTTCTCTCCTCGAGAACGCATATTATATTCTCGCTCCGGAGAAGGAAGTTCCGAAAAAAGAAGTAGAAGCATTCCGAAAACTGGTTGAGTCGTTTCATTCGATTCCGCTTATTCTCGACAATGACCTTCACGATTACGTCACCGGTGCCGTATCTCATGTGCCGCACGTGGTTTCGGCGACACTTGTGAATCTTGTAAGGGAAAGTGATACGGATGACGGAGTCATGAAGATGATTGCTGCCGGAGGATTCAAGGATATTACAAGAATCTCCTCTTCCTCTCCCACGATGTGGCAGCATATCTGCCTCACGAACAAAGACAATATCGTAAAGCTCCTGGACCGTTACATAGCGGATCTTCAGGCGAACCGCGATAAAATTGCTTCCGCGGATAAAGATGCGATCTATGAGCTTTTCGATTCCGCAAGAAAATACCGCGACAGCTTCAGCGATGTTCACAGCGGTCCGATCATGCAGGAATTTGTACTGCATATTGACATCGCCGATCATCCCGGCGCCATCGCCGAAGTTGCTGATCTTCTCGCAAAGGAAGACATCAACATCAAGAATATCGGCATCACCCACAACCGTGAGTTTGCCTACGGCGCTATGCGGCTGGAACTCAATACCGCAAAGCGCAGAGATGAAACCAGAGAAGTGCTGAAAGCACATGGCTTTCATGTGGTCGACTGACAGAAAGAAAGCGAACGAACCTGTATCAGCGGGTCTGTTTTTACCCGGCGCTGATACTGGGAATAAGATTCTGCCGGCAGGTTTGCTCAGTGGATATAGCAGGCATCCCCGAAGGAGAAGAACCGATACTTGTCTTTTACTGCTTCTTTATATGCATTCAGGATGATGTCCCTTGATGCAAATGCGGAGACAAGCATGATGAGCGTCGATTCCGGAAGGTGGAAATTCGTGATGAGCGCATCCATGACCTTGAATTTGTACCCCGGATAGATAAAGATCGAGGTATTATCGCTGCCCGCGTGAATAATTCCGTCATTGGTGGAAGCACTCTCGACGGTGCGGCAGCTGGTCGTGCCGACGCAGATGACTCGTTTGCCGTTCCGGTGTGTTTCATTGATGAGGTCAGCCGTCTGCGGCGTGACCTGATACCACTCCGTGTGCATGTGATGCTCGCGCACATCATCGACCTTGACCGGACGGAAAGTCCCGAGGCCGACATGCAGTGTCACATAGGCAAGATTTACGCCCTTCGCGCTGATTTCGTCGAGCAGTTCCTTTGTGAAATGAAGTCCTGCCGTCGGTGCCGCCGCGGAGCCGTCAAATTTCGCATAGACGGTATTGTACATCTCCGGATTCTCGAGCTTGTGCGTGATGTAAGGCGGGAGCGGCATCTCTCCGAGACGGTCGAGAACCTCCTCGAAAATTCCATCATAATGGAATTTTACAATCCGGTTGCCGTCGTCGATGACATCCATAATTTCCGCCGTGAGAGAGCCGTCTCCAAAGGTCACTTTTGCGCCCGGGCGAAGCTTCTTGCCGGGACGCACCAGTGTCTCCCACTCATCACCGGAACGGCGCTTCAGGAGCAGTATTTCCACGTTCGCTCCTGTATCTGCTTTCGTCCCCAGGAGTCTTGCAGGGATGACCTTCGTGTTATTGAGAACGAGGGTCTCGCCGGGCTCCAGATAATCGATGATGTCGCGGAAGACCCTGTGTTCCAGCTCTCCCGTCTTCCGGTCGATACACATAAGCCGCGAGGACGCACGGTCCTCCAGCGGATCCTGTGCAATCAGCTCCTTCGGAAGGTCATAGTAATAATCCTTCGTGGAGTAACCGACCGGAATTTCTTTTTTTTCTGAATTGTTGCTGTTTTCTTCTGCCATTTCCCCTATCCCGCTGCGTAAAAATCTGTGAATGCGTTTTGACGCAGTCTGACTTTTTCTCTGTTCTTGCTGTCTGCTGATTTTGCCGGTTGAACCGTGGGTATCTTATACCTGTACTTCCTTCGCAGCTTATTCGTTCCGCAGCGAGGCCTTCCGCAGGAATGCGCGGTACGCGCGGTATGCTTCATAGATATCGGCTTTGCTCGTCGCCTCGAACGGTGCGTGCATATTGAGGACCGCGACGCCGCTGTCGATGACATTCATGCCGTAGCGGGCGAGAATGTATGCGATCGTTCCGCCGCCGCCCACGTCAACTTTGCCGAGCTCCGCTGTCTGTGTGCAGATATCTTCCTCGTCAAAAATTGCTCTCAGGTGCGCTATATACTCTGCGTTTGCATCGTTTGAACCGGACTTGCCGCGTGCACCGGTGAACTTATTGAACACCATGCCGCATCCCAGGAACGCGGAATTCTTATCGTCAAAACATGCTTTGTAAGTCGGGTCAAAGCCTGCGCTGACATCGGAAGAAAGCATGCAGGAATTTGCAAGGCATCTTCTGAGTTTCAGCTCGCTGTAGTCCCCGCAGAGATTCATGATCTCTGCCATCGCGTTTTCGAAGAAATGAGAAGTCATGCCCGTTGCGCCGACCGATCCGATTTCTTCCTTGTCGACAAGAAGGCAGACGCTCGTGCGCCGGATATCCTCTTCATCCAGAATTGCCTGCATCGAAGGATATGCGCAGACGCGGTCGTCCTGTCCGTAGCCGAGAATCATGCTGCGGTCAAAGCCCGCATCGCGTGCCCTGCCTGCCGGAACAACCTCAAGCTCTGCGGATTCAAAATCGTCCTCGGTTATGCCGTAGTATTCCTTCAGGATAGAGAGAACGGCCTTCTTTACATCCTCCTTATCCTGCGGCTTCACGCCTTTGCTTCCGGCTTTGGACTTTGCATTGATGATGACCGGCTTATTGCCGACAATGACATCAAGAGCCTCGCCGTCGATTACCTTATCGGCGCGCTTGCCCATCTGCTCAGATGCAAGATGAATGAGCAGATCCGATACAAAGAACACCGGATCGTCCGGATCCTCGCCGACATTCAGTATGGCAGTCTCCCCGCTTTTCTTCACGATGACGCCGTGGATGGCAAGCGGAAGTGCCACAAACTGGTACTTTTTGATGCCGCCGTAATAATGTGTGTCGAGCATGGCAAGTCCGCCCGCCTCATACAGCGGATTCTGCTTGATATCCATGCGTGGGGAGTCGATGTGCGCTCCCAGGATGTTGACGCCGTGTTCGAACGGCTCCTCGCCGATGCGGAAGAGCACGACGGACTTGTTCATCCATACACTGTAGACCTTGTCTCCTGCCTTCAGCTTCTCTCCGCTGTCAATAAGTGCGGACAGCTCACGGAAGCCGTACTTCTCTGCAAGGTTCACGGCTTCATCCGTGAATTCGCGCTCCGTTTTGGCATCGCTGATGAACTGCTTGTATCCATCTGCAAATTCATTGCATTTCTTCTGAAGTTCAAGATCATAGGTATTCCATGTGTTAATTCTTTCCATTATTTCCTCCAAATCAGGACCGCAGTACGATGCCGAGTTCCTCGAGACCCTTCAGAATCTTCTCCATTGCCTTGTTTACCTCATCCTCTTCAAGGGTTCTCTCCTTGTTGCGGAAGGTGAGTGTATAAGCCATGGATTTATATCCGAGAGCAATCTGTTTTCCTTCGTAAATATCAAACAGTCTGTAGGATTCCAGAATCTTTCCGCCCTTCGAGAGAATGACATCCTCGATGCTGCGTGCGGTGACGCTCTTCGGTACAACCATCGAAATGTCGCGCGTCATTGCAGGGAACTTGGCGATCCCTTCAAAATGCGGCTCGAAGCTGATGTACGGCAGAATTGATTTCAGGTCGATGACAGCGACATAGACGCGGTCATCCAGCTCATAATTTCTCGCCACATCCGGATGAAGTTCGCCGAGAAAGCCGAATTTCTTTCCGTTATAGAGAATATCTGCCTGGCGTCCCGGGTGAAGGAAAGGATGTTTCTCGGAAGTATCCATGATCACGCGGTTGCGCTCCGCACTGTCAATCGGATGGCCGGCCCTTGCAGATTCCTTCGCAAGTTCTGCAATCTTCTTGTTTTCTTTTGCATGCGGGCCGATGAGTCCGTAAGCCTCAAAAAGATCCTCCACGACTCCTTTCAGCGTGAAGAAATCGCCGTCGCCGTAGAACCCGAGTGTGAGCGTCTGCCTCTCATCCGGATAATCCGTGATCGGGAGCTCTCCGATCGGCAGATAGACACTCGCGAGCTCATAAAGACGAACGTCCTTATTGCGGCGGTTGTAGTTTGTGGCAAGTGAGGTGAGAATTCCGTTCAGCGGAATCGTGCGCATGATGGAATAATCCTCACCGAGCGGATTGGAAATCCGGATTGCATTCCGAAGCGGTGAATCTGCTTCGATTTTAAGCTTGTCAAATACCTTCGGGCTTTCAAACGAAAACGTCTCGGCCTCATCAAAACCATTTCTCTCGGCGATGTCTCTTGCAACATCCTCCATGGCAAGCTTGTCGGTGAGTCCGCCGCGCGTGGAGCTGCTCTTCGGAAGCGTCGAGGGAATATTATCGTAGCCGTGGAAACGGGCCACCTCTTCGGCCATATCGCACATCTGCTTCAGATCCTGACGGAAGGAAGGAACGACGATCTCCTTCGTCTCTTCATCGTATCCGAGCTGTTCCTTGCGGAAAATCGTCAGCATCTCTTCCGCAGACAGATCGGTGCCGAGGTAGGCGTTGATTTTCTCCGGCTCGAACTTGATTCTGCGAAGGTCCGGAATCGGCTGCTTTACATCGACCATTCCCTCTGCCGGAGTTCCGCATCCGAGCTCTACCATCAGCTGGCATGCGCGGTTGATTGCTTCCTCCGCATTACGAGGATCAAGTCCCTTCTCAAAAATGCCGGATGCATCCGTGCGGAGTCCGATGCGCTTCGAGGATTTGCGGATATTGGTGCCGTCGAAGGTTGCCGCCTCAAAGAGCACAGTCTTTACATGATCCGTGATCATGGAGTTCTCGCCGCCCATGATACCGGCAAGTCCGACTTCCTTTTCTCCGTCGCAGATCATGAGAACGTCGTGATCGAGTTTTCGCTCCTGATCATCGAGCGTTGTGAAGGTTTCGCCGTCCTTTGCCCTGCGGACGCGGATTTCCGCGCCTGCGAGCGTGTCATAGTCATAGGCGTGCATCGGCTGGCCGTACTCGAGCATGACATAATTCGTGATATCAACGAGATTGTTGATTGGACGGATGCCGCTGTCGCGAAGGCATTTCTGCATCCACTCCGGCGACGGTGCGATTTTTACATCCGTGCATACACGGGCAATATAGCGGCTGCACAGGTCCGGTGCCTCGATGGTGACCTTGATGAGATCGGCAGTTTTGACGGCCGGATTCTCCTTCACGGTTACCACAGGCGGGGTGAACGGCTTGTCAAAGGTCGCTGCCGCTTCTCTTGCGATGCCGATCATGCTGTAGCAGTCGACACGGTTTGATGTAATTTCATAGTCGAAGACGGTATCGTGCATGCCGAGAGCTTCCACGGCGTCGCTTCCGAGTTCGGGTTCTTTATCCTTCGGGAAAACATAGATGCCGTTTTCCGGTGCTTCCGGATAGAGATTCCGGCTGCTTCCAAGCTCTTCGATGCCGCACATCATTCCCTGTGAATCAACACCGCGCATCTTGCCGGCCTTGATTTTAATGCCGTTTTCCGGCATCGGACCGCCGTCGTGGCCGCCGGCGACTCTGCCGCCGGCGGTGCAGACCGGAACGACATCTCCGACTTTCAGGTTGGCTGCACTTGTGCAGATCTGCAGCATCTCGCTTCCGATATTCACCTTGCAGACCAGCAGGTGATCTGCATCCGGATGCTTCGTGATTTCTTCCACCCGTCCGACAACGATTTTCTCAAGGTTATGGTCGAGTCTCTTCCATCCCTCGACCTTGGTGCCGGACATGGTCATTTTGTCGAAATATTCCTGGTCTGTGCAGGAAAGACCGGGAACGTATTTTTTAATCCAATCCAGTGAAGTAACCATTTTCCCCTTTCAGGCCGCCTCGCGGCCGCGCGGTCCGGAACAAATGAAAATGTTCCGGTTCCTCAGGTGCAGCAAGCCGTCAACACTCAGAACTGCTTCAGGAAGCGTTCGTCGTTTTCAATCATCAGCCGCATGTCATCGATACCATACTTCAGGAGCGCGATGCGCTCGAGGCCTACGCCGAAAGCAAAACCGGAATAGACTTCCGGGTCAATTCCGCTCATCTCCAGAACATGCGGATGAACCATGCCGCAGCCGAGGATCTCGATCCAGCCCTCGCCCTTGCAGAACCGGCATCCCTTGCCGCCGCACTTGAAGCACGATACATCCATCTCGGCGGACGGTTCGGTGAACGGGAAATGATGCGGACGGAAACGGGTCCTCGTGTCCGCGCCGAAAAGCTCCTTTGCGAACATGTCGAGCGTTCCCTTGAGGTCAGCAAAGGTGATTCCCTTGTCAACGACCAGTCCTTCCACCTGATGGAATACCGGACTGTGAGTTGCATCTACTTCATCGGCGCGGTAGACACGGCCGGGCGCAATCATGCGGATCGGGATTTTTCCCTTTTCCATCTCATGAATCTGCGTGCCGGAGGTCTGCGTGCGGAGAAGCATCTCGCCGTTAATATAGAAGGTGTCCTGTTCATCCTTGGCCGGATGATTGGCGGGAATGTTGAGCGCCTCAAAGTTGTAGTAGTCCTTCTCGATCTCCGGACCTTCGACAACCTCATAGCCCATGCCGATGAAGATCTTCTCCATTTCGCGGAGAGCCTTTGTATTCGGATGGCTGTGACCGTAGCGGATACGCTTTGCAGGAAGTGTGACATCGATTGTCTCCTGCGAGAGGCGGATCTCCTGCTGTTTTGCCTCCATTCTGGAAGTCGCTTCCGCGAGCGCCTGCTCTATCTCCCTGCGGACCGCATTGATCCTCTGACCGGCTGCGGGTCTGTCAGCAGGAGCAATGTTCTTCAGCGTTTTGAGGAGCGATGTGAGATCGCCTTTCTTTCCGAGTGCACTCACGCGTTCTTCATTGAGCGATTCCGGATCAGCAGCTGCTTTTATCATCTCAAGGTGCCGTTTCCGGATCTCTTCGAGTTCTTCGAGCATAATCGATAACCTTCCCTTCTGTGCGGCAGGATGCCGCACTTTGCTTCTTACTTCTCATTTCTGCATACTTCACCGCGGAGTGCTGTGCGGTCCGGGGCGGAATGAATGCGGAATGAATGCCGACTGCGTGGGATGCGCGCCGCATGGCGCCGCATAAAAAATCCCCCGCATCATCTGATTGATGCGAGGGACGAAACAGCAATTCCGCGGTACCACCCTGATTCCTTCCACCGCATGCGAGAAGTCTTCGGTCAATCCCGTGAGATAATCACAATATCACGGTTTAAATAACCCGGTTATTTAACCCGGTTATTTAACCGTGAAATAATCTTCCGAAATTTCCGGAGGATGACCCTGATGCCCATTACGATGAAAAGCACTTTTTGCCGGCTTACGCCCGGCCAACGCCGCCAGCTACTTGAACCTTCCTGAAACAGACAGGTTTTTTCTCTGTCGGAGCTCCGGTGTGAATATGAATCATGCATCTTCCGAAGGAATCTTTCAGCCGGCGGATTCCTCTCTCTTGCGGGCCTGCAGGATCTTTATACACCATCAACGCAGATATCAAATATTCTATTCACCTGTTACACGAATGTCAAATAAAAACCCGAAGCGCCGCCTCCTGTTTTTGACTCCTAGCTTATAAGCCAGGTGGGTTTTCGCAGCTGCACATCTGCCGTCCCGCGGACGATGAGGCCCGGGCAGGACATCCGCACAGCGATATAAAAATCCCAAATCATCATTGTAGGATCAAAATTTCAGGAGTTCTCAGAGCACTCCAGGCAGATTCATACTACCACAAGAACCGGGCTGTCTCAACCGGATTGTCACAGTTCCTCGGTCTGTTCCATGAGCCAGGAACGCATGGTCTGATCCGTGAAGAACGGCAGAAGTTTCTTGCGGCAGAGTGCATGGTATTCATTCACTTCGCGGATCTGTTCATCCGTGAGATAGCGCTTGTCGAGCAGCGTGCGGTCAAGCGGAACGAATGTGAGCGGGTCGAATTTATAAAAGGTTCCGTCTGCTGTCTCGAACGCAGGGACACACAGGAGAATGGTTTCGATGCGGATGCCGTACTCTCCCTCCTTGTAGACTCCGGGCTCATCGGAGACGATCATGCCCGGCACGATCTTCGTCTCTGCCGCCTCGCCTGCAAATCTCCAGCGGATGCCGTGAGGGCCCTCGTGAACATTCAGCACAAAGCCGATGCCGTGACCGGTGCCGCATTTATAATCCGAACCGACCTTCCAGAGCGGTTCACGTGCAAGAATATCAAGGTTGCGTCCGCAGCATCCGTCAATGAACACGGCATTCTCAAGCCCGAGGTTACCGGCTGCCGTGAGGGTGTAGCTCTTCTTCATATCATCCGTCACCGGGCCGAGTGCGGTCGTGCGCGTGACATCGGTCGTACCGCGGAAATATGTTCCGCCCGAATCGACGAGAAGCATGCCTTTGCGCTCAAGTTTTGCCGGTGTCTGTTTTGCCGGATCATAATGCATCATGGCAGCATTTGTGCCGTACGCTGCGATGGTTCCGAAGGAAAGCTCGATATAACCGTTAATCTTCGAGCGCAGATTGTCGAGATACTTCGCCGCGTCAAGCTCCGTGATGTTCTCGATATCCGCCTCGTGTGTCAGCCAATAGATGAACCGGCAGACAGCCGCCGAATCCTCGAGATAAATGTCGCGGATATTCTTCTGTTCGGTCTCATTCTTCACGGCCTTCATGAGGGCGACCGGACTGTCCGCATTCACAATGCCGAACGAAGTGGTTTTGATGTTTTTCTTTACTATGCTGTAGATGCGGTAGCTCACCTCGGACGGATCCATGAGGACATTTCCGTTGAACATGTAGTCCTTGAGGAAAACGCCGAACTCATCGTACGGATGGGCATTGATTCCGGATTTCTGCGCGTAGGCAAGCGTCTCGTCGGTCCACTCCTTCTCCTGAAGGAAGAGATGAGCCGTGTCCATTGTGACCAGCATGTGGCAGAGAGCAACCGGATTTTCGGGGACGTCTCTGCCGCGGAGGTTCGTAAGCCAGCAGATGTCGTCGAGTTTTGACGTCACATAGTACTGAGTGCCTTTCTTCTGCATGACTGCACGCAGACGGGTGAGCTTGTCTGTGCAGCTTTCTCCGCAGTACTCCTCGCCCAGAAGAAAGAGCTTGTGGCAGGGAAGTGACGGCCGCTTTTTCCAGGCCTTGTCGCCGATGTCCTTCTTTGCCGCGATCTGGATGCCCTTCTTTTTGAGAGCATCCTTGTACTCTTTGCCTTTTGCGTAGGGAATGCAGCGGCCGTCAAAACCCAGTGTCTGGCCGGGGATCATGTTGGAAACAAGAAAGTCCAGGATCGACATTACTTCCGGTGCGCCCTGGCGCATCAAAGCGACGCCCGTGTCTTTCATCTCATTCTCGGCCTGAACCCAGTAGCGGCCGTCCGTCCAAAGCGCCGCATAGTTCTGTGAGACAACGAGCGTTCCGGCTGATCCTGAGAAACCGGAGAAATACTGCCGCTCGCGGAAGTAGTCCGCGACGTACTCGGAATTGTGGAAATCCGCGGTCGGGATGATGAGGTAATCTACACCCTCTTCCCTCATCGCATCGCGGAGTGCCGCGAGCCTTTCGCGAATATCCTGTGCAGTGGCTTTTTTCATTCCCGTTTCTTCTTCAGATGTCTTCATAGTATATTGCACCACCCTTTCTCTCACTCATCGGAATATACTCACGCTCCGGCTGTACCGTCTCGTATGCCGGGCGGATGATTTTACCGTGATTGGCCAGCTCTTCCATCCGGTGCGCGCTCCAGCCGACGATTCTTGCCATGGCAAAGAGCGGCGTGAAGAGCTCCTGCGGAAGTCCGAGCATCTGATAGACAAAACCCGAATAGAAGTCGACGTTCACGCAGACGCCCTTATACATCTTGCGGCGCTTTGCGATCACCTCGGGGGCAATCCGCTGGACACGGTCATAAAGCTCGAATTCCCTGTGCCGGTTCTTGGCGACGGAGAGCCGCTCGACGTAGGAACGGAGGATGACGGCACGGGGATCCGACTTCGAATAGACCGCGTGTCCCACGCCGTAGATGAGTCCCTGATGATCGAAGACCTTTCCATCGAGGAGCTTACCGCACCAGTCGGCGATGGCCTCATCGTCCTGCCAGTCGGTGAGATTCTTCTCCATGTCCGCAAACATCTCGATGACCTTGATATTGGCGCCGCCGTGCCGCGGTCCTTTGAGGGATGCAAGAGCCGCGCACATGCAGGAATAGGTATCGGTGAGCGTCGAGGTTACGACGTGCGTCGTGAAGGTCGAGTTATTGCCGCCGCCGTGATCCATGTGCAGAATCAGGCAGATATCCAGAATTCTGGCCTCGAGCTCCGTGAATGCACTGTCCGGGCGCAGGATGTGAAGCAGGTTCTCTGCCTGCGAACCCTGATCGAGCGGCTGATGGATTGTCAGCGAACCGCCGTCGTTATAATACTTGTTTGCCTGATAGGCATAAATCGAGAGCATCGGAAACAGGCTGATGAGCTGCAGACACTGCCGCAGTACGTTCGGCAGTGAAGTATCGTCAGGGTTGTCATCGTAGGCAAACAGCGTGAGAGTCGAACGCGCGAGAGAATTCATCATATTGCCCGTCGGCGCCTTCATAATGACATCACGGACAAAATTCTTCGGAAGCGACCGATAGAAAATCAGCATGTTCTTAAAAGTCTTAAGCTGCCCTTCCGTCGGAAGCTGGCCGAATATGATGAGATAGGCGATCTCTTCAAAGCCGAAACGATTTTCGTCGACGATCCCCTTTATGAGATCCTCGATGGAATACCCGCGATAGAAAAGATGGCCGTAATCCGACTCCTCCGTTCCGTCCGGGAGCTTTTTCTTCGCACGCACCTCACTGATATTCGTAAGGCCGGCAAGAACGCCCTTTCCGTTGAGATCGCGCAGACCGCGCTTTACATCCAGTGTCGTGTACAGAGACGAATCGATGGCGTCATTGTCTTCCGCTTCATCCGCAAGACGCTCGATTTCGGGAGTGATTCTGGAATAAACATTGATATCATTTGCTGCCATAACTCTGGCCTCCCTTCTGACAGAACCGAGTCATTCAAATGCCGAGAAATGCGGAGACTTCCCGCTCCATGCCGGCGCGGTCCGTCACTTTCGTGTGGCGCACCGCCGCGCCCCGAAGACTCTCCACCGCCTCCGGAACCGGGACGTTTGCTATGCGGCTCAGCGCATCCGCAAGAGCGAGATCATCGCCCTCTGCCGGCTGCCCCAGCGACCTTAGAACAGAGGTTTCGAACTTGAACGGACTTGCCGTCGATGCGATGACGGTCGGCGTTTTGTCGCCGCTCTCCTTTGCATACTGCTGATACACATGACGGGCGACGGCTGTGTGCGGGTCGATGACATAACCCGTATCCTCGTAAAGAGACCGGATTGCATCTGCCGTGTCCTCTTCCGATGCATATCCGCCCGTGAAAATCCGAAGCTTCTCCCGCATCTCCGGCGTGATGGAATACTTTCCCTCCGCCGAGAGCTCCTTCATGAGCTCTGCATTTTTTCCGGCGTCATCTCCGGCGATATGATAGATCAGACGCTCGAGATTGCTCGATACGAGGATGTCCATCGAAGGCGACATCGTGAGCACAAACCGGCGGTTTCTGTCATAGGTTCCCGTGGTGAAGAAATCGTAAAGGACCCGGTTGCTGTTCGATGCGCAGATGAGCTTGTGCACAGGAATGCCCATCTGTCCGGCATAATATGCCGCGAGGATATTTCCGAAATTGCCGGTCGGGACACAGAAGTTCACCGGATCCCCGGCCTTGATCCGTCCCTCACGGACAAGCCTTGTATAAGCATATACGTAATAAACAATCTGCGGAACCAGGCGGCCGATGTTAATGGAGTTCGCAGAGGAAAAACGATATCCGTTCCCGTTCAGTTTCCTGTTCTCCGCTTCGTCGGTGAAAATTCTCTTCACTTCCGTCTGGCAGTCGTCAAAATTCCCGTCGACGCCGATGACACAGGTGTTGCTGCCGGTCTGGGTGATCATCTGCCGCTTCTGGATCGGTGAAACACCGTCCTTCGGATAGAACACGATGATTTTTGTCCCGGGCACATCAGCAAATCCAGCGAGCGCCGCCTTGCCGGTATCGCCGCTGGTCGCCGTGAGAATGACAATCGTCCGTTCGTCCTTGTTTTTTCTTGCTGCTGTGATCATCAGATGCGGCAGGATGGACAGTGCCATATCCTTGAAGGCAATTGTTTTCCCGTGGAAAAGCTCAAGATAATAAGCGCCCTCTGCCTCTGCCATCGGAGCGATCTCCGGCGTGTCGAACTTCGAGTCATACGCCTTTGCGATGCACTCTTTCAGTTCCTCCTCCGAATAATCCGTGAGAAGAAGCTTCATCACATCGTAGGCACATTCCTGATAGTCCTCTGCTGCAAGCTCTTCGAGTGAGCGGTCAAGCTTTGGCAGATGATCCGGGACGAAAAGGCCGCCGTCTTCTGCAAGGCCCATCAGAATTGCCTTTGATGCAGTGACCTTTTCTCCGCCGCCTCTCGTGCTTTGGTAATATACGTTCATAGTCGCCTCCAATCAGTGGCAGGAATCAAGTCTTTTCTCCTGTCCGTTTGCGCCATCCGGACATTCCATCCCGGGTGCCTGCCTTTTCATCCTTGTGTACTGTCTACCCGTACTTTACCTTCCGCGCTGCATAGACATGCCGAAGGAAATGTACGTATCTCAGGATTTCCGTTTGTTATCAATGACTGTTATTGTTCTTTTCTGCGGGCTTCCGAAGGGCCTCGGCATCGTGATCCGGTCAATCGGCCGTGCGAGAAGATTCATGATCAGCAGAGCAAAGAGCGCTCCGTTCTCATCAAATCCGAGCCGCAGCCTTGCCGCCGCCGTCAAAACTCCGAACAGAGCACCGTACAGTGCCCTTCCCCGGATCGTGACCGGGCTTGTCGTATAGTCCGTCGCGCAGAAACTGGCAAGAAAGAGAAATCCTCCCCCGCAGATATGGACACCCAGATAAACCGGATTCCATCCGTGCCCGCCGAACAGGATGAGTACGATCACAAAGAAGATGACGGCGGATACCGGAATCAGAATATCCGTGACTCCCAGAATGACAAGCAGCGCCGTGACGAGCAGAACAGCCGCAGCAGAGCCTGTTCCGATGTCTGAGGCACAGTCGCCGGTAAGCATTGGAAGGATCTGCACGTTCTGACCGCTTGTCATCTCCGTGAGAATCGAGATGGGTCCGTAAGGAGCGCACGAATAATCACTTACTGCACTCCGGAATACCAACAAAAGAAAAAATTTACCGCAAAGCGCGGGATTAACGATATTCTTCCCGATTCCGCCGGAAAGATTTTTCACCGCCATTGAGACAGCGGCGCCAAGCAATGCATACCGCAGAGGAATCATCGGCGGCAAAAGCAGCCCCAGGATAAGACCGCTCACCGCGGCAGAACAGTCGCCTGTCGTATTGCCCCGTTTCATCAGAAAGCCGATGACAAGCTCCGTGAGAATGCTTCCAACCGAGGTCACCGCGAGCACCATAGCCGCATGCAGGCCGTATCGATAGATTCCGACACCGCCGAGGAGAATCATTGCGATGCACATCTGCCCCATGAGCGTCCGGGTGGAACAGTCCGAACAGTCAAAAGGACTTCTCTTCGTCCTGCTTTCCGGATAGAAAATCTCACTGTTCACTTGTGGTATATTTTCTCCCGACATAATAGAGATTTCCTTCCCGGAATTATTGTCTCCGGCTAAGTCTTCGTGAATAAGCGCCTGCCTTGTCCGCATCTTTTAAAAGGCGGTCTCTTGTCCTGATAATACTGTCTGCAAGCGGGATCCGCGAAGGGCAGATATAACTGCAGCACTCGCATCCGCTGCACTCGAAGCCATTATGCCGGATAAAGGCATTATCATTTCCGGACTTAGCATCCTTATACAGCTGCAGCGGAACCAGATGATTCGGACAGGAAAGAACGCACCTGGCACAGCGCGTGCAGGCCGTCTGCGGCCGTCCGGAGACCCGGTCCTGCGACAGAGCGACAATCGCCGAAGTGAGTTTTGTCACAGGCACATCGAGATCATCCATCCGTTTTCCTGTCATCGTGCCGCCGTCCAGGATAAGTTCCGGCTCTCTGATGAAGCCTCCCGCCCGTTCGATGAGCTCGCGGTAACTCATACCGATGCGAACCCGGTAATTGCCTGGCTTGTCAATGCAGTCGCCTGTCACGGTGACAAGCCTTGTCAGGAGCGGTTCATGGACCATGACTGCCTGATTGATCGCAACCAGTGTGTCGACGTTGTCTGTTACACAGCCGACCTCCTCCGGAAGCATTTCGGCGTTCAGCGTCCGCCCGGTAACGGCATAAATCAGCTGCCGTTCCGCGCCCTGCGGAAACTTATGCTCTACCTTCTTTACAAAGATACGGGCATCTTCGCGCGTGAGATCGCGGAAGAGGCGATAGATATCGTCATTCTTCTCATCGACGGCGAGAATGCCTCTCGCACGGCGGAAAATTTTGAGACCGATGCGCAGTCCGTTGATGACCTTGGCCGGGTTCTCGAGCATACGCCGGTAATCACTGGTCAGATACGGCTCACACTCCACACAGTTTGCAATATAATAATCGATCCGGTTCGGCCTCGCGGGAGAAAGCTTAATGTGTGTCGGC
>Ga0256406_1000994_pt1 | contig 47489 bp, 35 predicted proteins | sample RumenRJG_03DNA_FD_185986 | JGI IMG/M metagenome (GOLD analysis project Ga0256406, IMG submission 185986) | Bovine rumen microbial communities from Lethbridge, Alberta, Canada - RJG_03 | ecosystem: Host-associated > Mammals > Digestive system > Stomach > Rumen | place: Canada: Alberta | collected... | reverse complement strand
ACTACCATGATGCCAAGTTTACCTGTAGCAGGTTTTACATTTGAATTTGCCATAATTTGTAAGCTATTTTTGATAGATTAATGTATTCTGTTATCGTTTATAGTCATTTTCTTGCCCCGCCAAGGGGAAAGACGTGGCAAAATTAGTACCTTTTCCCAAACAAAAAAATTTTTTAATGCTAATATTTAGTTAAATTCTCCTATTAAAACGCTTTATTATATAATTTATTTTAAATTCATGTATTTAACTGGCAATATAAATTAAGTTTCGTTAATCGCACATCGACTATTTTGCAAGCAAAAACACTCAAAACTCCCTATTTTGGCACAGCTCAAGCCCACGAAACACTTTTTTACATATCAAGCGGCTGGCTGCCGGCGGGCGGCACCGTTCCTTCCCCCCTCCAGCCCGCAGCCGCCCACGGCACGAAAACGGGAGGCAAAAAACCGAAGCCTCAATAGCTGAAATACAAAAAATTATCACTACCTTTGCCCCAAATAATTGTGCCCACGACGGGCGCAACATGCAACGACAACGAGCTTATTATAATTGAACTGAAAAAAATAGTATATACACATCAATCATGCAGATCGTAGAAGAGAGCGCTGGTGCACCCGCCAGCACAAGTCCTAATCGCAAGGAAACAAAGAAAAATGCAACCATCTCGATGCGCGATTTCCTGAGCGCCTGCTTGCACAACTGGTACTGGTTTGTGATCTCAGTCATCGCCGTGGGCTGCCTGGCCTTCCTGTATGCCAAGTCACAGATGCAGCAATACAGCGCATCGGCCTCAATCATAATCATCAACGACTCCTACAAGCCGCAAGGCAGCCAGCAGCAGGTGTTTTCCGACCTTGACCTCTCGGGCAGCAAGAACTCGATTGCCAACGAGATTTACAAGATCAAAGCCACCTCGCTCATGGAGCAGGTGGTGGAACAGCTGGGACTCAACATCCAGTACTACGGGCATGTGTACCTGCGCGACGTGAACTGCTACAAGTCGAGCCCGCTCGAGATCACCCCGCTCAGCGACAAGGTGACCTCGTTTGACATGACCATCGTGCCCAAGGGCGGCGACAACCTGGAGTACAAAATCAACGACGGCTCGTGGCACCGTGGCCGCTTCGGCAACAAGGTGAACACCGCAGTGGGGCCGGTAGCCATCATCAAGACCAACACCTACAACGAGCAATACGTGGGCTTTACCGTCGTGGCCAAGGTGAGACCAGTCCACGCTGTGGCCGCCGGTCTTGAGGCCAGCCTCACCGCCGAGAATCCCGACCAGGCTTCCGACATCGTGAACCTCACCATCAAGACCAACAACGCCGCCCTGGGCACCGACGTACTCAACACCCTCATCACGCTCTACAACCAAAACGCACTCAACGACAAGAACAGCGTGGCACGCAGCACCGAGAGCTTCATCGCCAACCGCATCGCCTCGCTCTCCAAGGACTTGAGCGGCGTCGACAGCCGCATCGCACAGCTCAAGGTGGGCTCGACCAATGCCACCATCTACAGCGACCCGAGCAGCACCATCCAATATGTGAACAACGCCAACGACGCCGACCTGCAGATGAGCATCGCCAACGACATGCTTGCCCACATCCAGCACATGGCTGGCAAGGAGCTCATACCAGGCAACACCGGCCTCAACAACGCAGGCCTCATGGACCAAATCACGGCCTACAACGAGGCCATGCTCAAGTACCAGAAGATAGCAGCCACGTCGAGTGCCGAGAACCCCGTGATGATCGACCTGAACAACCAGCTCAACACGTTGCGCAACAATATCGTGCGTTCGCTGCGCGGCTACATAGGCCAGTTGCGCGTGAAGGCTGCCAGCGCTCACTCGCAGGAGAGTGCCGCCACCGGCGGCCTTGCCTCGGTACCCAATCAGGAGAAAGCCATAAGCGAGGTCACCCGCCAGCAGCAAATCAAGGAGCAACTCTACCTCTACCTGCTCAACAAGCGTGAGGAAAACGCCCTGCAGCTGGCCATCACCGAGCCCAATGCCAAGGTGGTGGAGAAGCCCTACAGCATAGGCCAGATTGCCCCCAAACAGACCTCGATCGTGTCGGCCGGCGTCGTGCTGGGTCTCGTGCTGCCGGCATTTGTACTGCTGCTCGTGTTCTGGATACGCTCGCTCGACACCCTCATCCACAGCCGCCGCGACATCGAAGACAACTGCAACATCCCCATACTGGGCGACCTGCCCGAGAAACGCAAAGACCAGAAAGGCAAGGAGCTGGTGGTGACCGAGACCGGCCGTGACCGCATCACCGAGGCACTGCGCATCGTGAGAAGCAACCTCGACTATGTGATGCCTAAGCAAGACACCGGCGTGGTGCTGCAGCTCACCTCGACTATGCCTGGCGAGGGCAAGAGCTTTGTGGCCGCCAACCTGGCCCTCACCTGCGCCTATGGCGGCAAGCGGGTAGTGGCTGTCGACCTTGACCTGCGCAAAGGCCGCTTCTCAGAGTACTTCGGCCTGCGGGCCAACGGCGTGGGCGTGACAGCCTACCTCTCCGACAACATCACCAATCTCGACGACATCATCACCAAGACCGACCTGAGCGAGAACCTCGACGTGATAAGCATAGGCGCCATCCCGCCCAACCCCACACAGCTGCTGCTCTCGAGCGAGTTCAAGACGCTCATCGGCGAGCTGCGCCGCCGCTACGACTACATCGTGCTCGACACCGTGCCCTTCGGCATGATTGCCGACGCCTCGATCATCAACCGCTATGTCGACCTCACCATCTATATCGTGGGTGAGGGCAAGATCGACAAGCGCTTCCTCGACGACCTGCAGCGCATGAGCGACGAGAAGAAAATCAAGAATCTCACCGTCTTGCTCAATGGCGTAAAGCTCAAGTCGAAGAAATACGGCTACGGTTACGGTTATGGCTACGGTTACGGCTATGGCTACGGTTACGGTTACGGTTATGGCTACGGAGACGATCCCAGCGACAAGTCAAGACGCAAGAAGAACCGCAACAAGGCCTGAGCACGAGCTTAGCCCAAAGGGCACAGCCACACGCCAAATACAGCACACCGAGGCATCTCCTGCACAAGAAGATGCCTCAATTGCAATTCCAGAGCGCGCATTCCCGCCTGTGCCGCAAGCCGCAGCGACGGCCAAATTGAAGAAAAAAAACAAGCACAAACGTTATCTTTACACCCGCCACAACGCTCAATCGACAACAACCAAGCATGCCCATCAACACAATACAACGCCTACTGCTCTTGTGCGCCATCGCAGCCATCGCCACTGTAGCAAGCGCGCAACTCGAACCTGGCCAGGAGCAGCAACCTGCCACAGCAAGACCCCCGCTGGCCCTCACGGGCAGCAACCTCACCATCGACACCCGCCTGCAGTCGCTGGCCTTCAGCCTGCTCAAGGGCAAGCAAGGCAGCATTGTGGCCATCAATCCGGCCAACGGCGAGGTGCTATGCCTGGCCACCAACACACCGAGCGGTCCAAACGTGGGCATGGCCATCGCCAGCGCCCTCGAGCCAGGCTCCACCATCAAGGTAGCCCAGGCCCTCACCCTGCTCACCAGCTACGAGGTCGACGCCGGCACGGCCGTGGTGTGTGAGCGCGGCGGCACCTTCGGCGGCACACACGTGGGCTGCCACAAGCACATGTCGCCCATCAAGCTCAAAGACGCCATTGCCTACTCGTGCAACACGTGGTTTCTCACCTATTTCCAGGCCATGATAGCCGATCGCGTGAACTATGCCAGCCAGGACGAAGCCCTCACCATGTGGAACAGCTACATGCGCAGCATGGGCCTGGGCAGCCCCCTGGGCATCGACATCGCAGGCGAGCGCGGCGGACTGCTTCCCGACGTCGACTACATGAACCGCCGCTACAAAGGCCGCTGGAACGAGCGCACCATCATGTGGGTGGGCATGGGCCAGGGCGACATTCTCACCACCCCGCTGCAACTGTGCAACCTGGCCGTGACCATTGCCAATCGCGGCTGGTATATCACGCCCCACGTGCACAAGCTCACGGCATCGAGTCACAAGCAGTATTCCACACGGCACGACACCGAGATCAACCCCATCTTCTACCCCATCGTGGTCGAGGGCATGCGCAAGGCCGTGACCCGCGGCACAGCCGCGGCCGTCAACACGCCCGCCTTCACGCTGTGCGGCAAGACCGGCACGGCCGAGAACGCAGGTCACGACCACTCCATCTTCATAGGCTTCGCCCCAATGGACCAGCCCAAGATTGCCGTGGCCGTCTACATCATGCACGGCGGCTTCGGTGCCGACCTGGCAGCCCCCATCGCAGCCCTCATCGTCGAGAAGTATCTCAAGGGCAGCCTGAGCAAGGCCTCGCAGGCACGTGCCTCGCGCCTGGCAGCCAAGCGCCTCTTTGCCGCTCAGGCACAGAGCGAGCCCAAGAAAGCAGTCCCGCGGCCAAGCCGTGGCAAATAGACAACGCGAAAGTGTGATTTTTTTTGTACTTTTGCATCAGGTAACAGAAACATCTAAAATATAGTGGTTTTATGAACACTTTAGCAACAAAGTACGATCCCAAAGAGGTCGAAGACAAATGGTATAAATACTGGATGGACCACCACCTGTTCAGGTCGGTCCCCGATGAGCGGGAGCCCTACACTATCGTCATTCCGCCGCCCAACGTCACCGGCGTGCTGCACATGGGGCACATGCTCAACGAGACCATACAAGACATCCTCATACGCCACGCGCGCATGGAAGGCAAAAACGCGCTGTGGGTGCCTGGCACCGACCACGCCTCGATCGCTACCGAAGCCAAAGTGGTCAACCGTCTGGCCCAACAGGGCATCAAGAAGACCGACCTGAGCCGCGACGAGTTTCTCAAGCACGCCTGGGACTGGACCCACGAGCACGGAGGCATCATCCTCAAGCAACTGCGCAAGCTGGGCGCCAGCTGCGACTGGGACCGCACGGCCTTCACCATGGACGAGGTGCGCTCGCGCAGCGTGATCAAGGTGTTTTGCGACCTCTACAACAAGGGCCTCATCTACCGCGGTGTGCGCATGGTGAACTGGGACCCTAAGGCCCTCACTGCCCTGAGCGACGAGGAGGTGGTGTACAAAGACGAGCACAGCAAGCTCTACTACTTGAAATACCGCGTGGTAGAGCAAAACGACGTGGCCAAGAAAGACGAAGGCAACATCCTGCACCGCGACGACAAGGGCTATTATGCCGTGGTGGCCACGACACGCCCCGAGACCATCATGGGCGACACGGCCATGTGCATCAACCCCAACGACGTGAAAAATACCTGGCTCAAGGGCAAGCACGTGATTGTGCCGCTTGTGGGCCGCGAGATTCCCGTCATCGAGGACGACTATGTCGACATCGACTTCGGCACCGGTTGCCTCAAGGTGACACCGGCCCACGACCCCAACGACCACATGCTGGGCGACAAGTACAACCTCGAGAGCATCGACATCTTCAACGACAACGGCACCCTGAGCGAGGCTGCAGGCCTCTATGTGGGCATGGACCGCTTCGACGTGCGCCGCCAGATAGAGAAAGACCTGGCCAGTGCAGGCCTGCTCGAGAAAGTGGAGGCCTACGACAACAAGGTGGGATTCAGCGAGCGCACCAACGTGCCCATCGAGCCCAAGCTCTCGATGCAGTGGTTCCTCAAGATGAGCGACCTCACCAAGCCCGCCCTAGCAGCTGTGGAGAACGGCGACATCAACTTTGTACCCAAGAAATACATCAACACCTATCGCCACTGGATGACCGACACCAAGGACTGGTGCATAAGCCGACAGCTGTGGTGGGGGCACCGCATCCCGGCCTATTTTCTGCCCAAGGGCGGTTATGTCGTGGCCGAGACCAAGGAAGAAGCGCTGAAGCTGGCACAGGCCAAGGACCCCGACGTGACCCTCGATGGCCTGCGCCAAGACGAGGACTGCCTCGACACCTGGTTCTCGAGCTGGCTGTGGCCCATCTCGCTCTTCGACGGAATATGCCACCCCGACAATCCCGAGATCAAATACTACTACCCCACCAGCGACCTGGTGACCGGCCCCGACATCATCTTCTTCTGGGTGGCACGCATGATCATGGCCGGCTACGAGTATATGGGCGACAAGCCGTTTAAAAACGTGTACTTCACCGGCATCGTGCGCGACAAGCTGGGCCGCAAGATGTCGAAGTCGCTGGGCAACAGCCCCGACCCGCTCGAGCTCATCGACCGCTATGGCGCCGACGGCGTGCGCATGGGCATGATGCTGGCAGCTCCTGCCGGCAACGACATCCTCTACGACGACTCGCTGTGCGAGCAAGGCCGCAACTTCAACAACAAGATATGGAATGCCTTCCGCCTGGTCAAGGGCTGGCAGGTGGCCGACATCGAGCAGCCCGAGCACAGCAAGATAGCCGTGCAGTGGTTCCAGAACGTGCTCGACAGCACCCTCGCCGAGGTCGAGGACCTCTTCTCCAAGTTCCGCCTCAACGAGGCTCTTATGGCCGTGTACCGCCTGTTCTGGGAGGAATTCTCGGCCTGGTATCTCGAGATCGTGAAGCCAGCCTACCAGCAGCCCGTCGACCGCGCCACGCTCGAGGCCACGCTGCGCTTCTTCGACATCCTGCTGCGCCTGCTGCATCCCTTCATGCCCTTCATCACCGAGGAGCTGTGGCAGCACATCACCGAGCGCCACGACGGCGAGAGCATCATGCTCGCCCAGCTGCCCAAGGGCGGCAAGGTCGACCGCAAGCTGCTCGACGAGATGAACGAGGCCAAGGAGATCATTTCGGGCGTGCGCAGCGTGCGCCTGAGCAAGAACGTGCCCAACAAGAGCGCGCTCAAGCTGCTCGTCGTGGGCAAGTGGACCAACCCGTTCAAGACCGTGGTCGAGAAGCTGGCCAACCTCGAGTCGATTGGGGAGACTGCGACCAAAGATGCCACGGCTGCAACCTTCATGGTGGGCACCACCGAGTATGAAGTGCCGCTCGAGGGCAACATCGACGTGGTCCAGGAGCTCAAGAAGCTCGAGGCCGAACTCGAGTACCAGCAGGGCTTCCTCAAGAGCGTGGAGAAGAAGTTGAGCAACGAGAAATTTGTGGCTCACGCTCCCGAGGCCGTCGTCAACAACGAGCGCAAGAAGCAGGCCGATGCCTTGAGCAAAATCAAGACCCTGCAAGAGAGCATCGACGCCTTGAAGAAATAGTCTCACTTCCCCGCCCCGCATGCTGCAACAGGCCGCAAGCATGTGTTGCAACCGGGCACTCACCACATCGCTGGAGGGCTGGCACAAGCCGCCCTCCAGCGATTGTTTTTTCCACCACGGCCACATGCAGCCCACGAGAAAGGCGCACAAGCGGGGCTCTCACAGCCAAAAAGACGACGAACAATAAAGTGCCCAACCGAGACAAAACAATTGAACTCGCGAAAAAATTGAAGGAAAAAAAATAAAACTTCGTTTTGGAATCTACACACTCAATAAACAGGCACTATAATGGAGACTGCTGAAGCTAACTAATTTGAAACGGTCTAAAGGTGGCTTGTGGCTACCTTTAGACCGTTCCTCCGATAAAGTTTTTAAATACCTACGGTGATGGCAACAACCATTCATGAATGATACACTTACTCAGAGAGACTCATAGTACTTGTGGATTTTTGCCGCCATCAGTTGACGCCGCTCCTCAAGGAAACGATCGTAATCGCCAATGCCCATACTAAACACATCCGCAGGAATGCAATTAACAGAAAGATTACGATGCAGTTCTGCTTCATCTATAATGGATCCTACTATTGCCTGCTTTGTCTTACACTGTTGTAGTGCTAATCCGAAGTAATCCTTTGGTGCCTTCTTCCCAATTGATTCGTTTACCGGGCGGTCAAGGTAAGCATAGTTGCCCTCCTGATTGTATTTAGACTTGTCCATGCCGTGCTCTATCAAGAACTTCTTGGGGAAGATATGATGAATATCACCACCTAAAGTGATGAGCTCAGAAACGGGCACATTGGCAGACAATAAAGATGTATCCTTAAAAAATATCTGTGAGGCAAGATAGACTTGAAACACGGGATTTGTTGTAGATGTTGTTTCCAGATTCTGCACGAGACCTATATTCCAAAAGTTATCGGACAGTTGAGCTGCTTCAATATCTCTCAACACTGCGACTACACCACGTTCGCGGATAAGACGAATATCCGTGGCAAAGGCTGATTCTGGGGAAGAACTGTACCTGCCTGTAAGCACGGAAAGCACGTACCATTTTTGGACTATTCGTTTAACCTCTGCCACCGGCACCTCCTTGGATTTTTGGAGAATGAGAAAAACGGTATATGCAAAATCAATGGCCATCACGGAGTTGACAAGTTTCTTGGAAATGAAGCCAGCCGAGCGTAATGTAATCATAAACTGCGTAAAGTTGTGTTGGCTAATGACATTCAGCACACCATCGTACATTGACTTATAGGTCTGCTCAATGATGGATTCTTTGAATTCTCGTGTCTCGAAATCACGTCCTGCCAGCATTTGGACCAAGTTTGCCAACTTTGCTCGTTTTATCTCTGACATAAACGCTACACGAATCACATCATCATAGTTCGGATCATATACCGTCTCCGTATCATCCTTTAGCCAAGCCAACTTTTGAAGATAGGGTGTAGCGGCAAACGAGGTATCATGCTCTGCAATTTTTTCATAGTGGTTGGGTGACACGGCCAAATGACTGAAATAGTCGACAATTTTACGAAGTGTGTTTCCGCCATATTTCTCGTCAGCCGCCATCTTCGACATAACGAAGTCGCCCTGGCTGAGGGCAGTGCCTTTGGAATTGATACGGATAAATATGTCGGTTACAACATCAATATCAAGGGTGTCCGACAATTCGATGATGCCCATCTGAATGTTCTGGATAGACTTCAGCTTATCTATGACATGTGACAGAGTATCGCAATCAATTTCCGGGTTGTCTTTACAATACTTTAATATGAAATTAAAGGACGAGAATTCCGGCTTAAAGATTTCAGCAATGTCGGGAATCCAGTTCTTGCTTTTCAAATGGGCAGGAGTCTGCACGGCGAAGATCTCGGCATCATTGTCCTTTGACAGGGCAGCGAAAGGGTTGAATGCTATCTTGATGCGTGTCTCCTCAAAGTTCTTGTTCATGACTTTCTGCCCTGCGACAGCGGTCATTAAGGCAGTGATACGTTGCTGGCCGTCAATCACAACTTTCTTGCCTGAGGAGATTGTACCATCCTTCAGTTTTACATTTGGATTTTTCCAAAGGATGAGATAGCCTGTAGGATAACCTTTATATAAGGAGTCCATAAGGTCACGCACTTGGGTCGCTCTCCATACGAAGGGTCGTTGAATCTCTGGTATGGCAATCTCCCGGGCTTCGATAAGTCCAAGGATTGCCTTAACCGTATATGTTGTATTGGTAAACTTTTCTCCTTGCATGATTTCTTACGTTTTAAATTACCACACCATAAAGTTGCTTTACATAATTGTCAATTTCGATTTTGGCCTAAATAATTCATATTAACAAAAAAGAAGCTGCATTTCCTGTGTAATTCAAGAAAAAGCATTAACCTTAAAGTGCTAAAAATTAAATCAATACACACGACTTCTATGTACAAAAATACAACAAACAATCCAATTGAGCAACATAAAAAATTATTTTCTTTGGCAGAACCCGTTTTTGGCAAGAAGATCATGGTGGACTACAAGGCACAGAGTTGGAAATATGAGCAGCGCGTCACTGCCAAAATCGAGGTTAGCGCCAAAGGAACCAATATACGGTTCGTTGTCACGAAGAACAAGAACAATTCACCTGAAACCCATCTCTTATACATGCCTGAACAAGGCATGAGACTCTGCATGCCCATAGGCCAATTTCGGGTGTGATTTTTAGAAACAGGAGACACCCATGAGCCAATGCTTGGGACATCAAAATGACGGCATAGGCACGACAAACACGACAGATTCTTATCCAACAGCTTCGTTTTTATAGAAACGAGGCACTGTCTTAATACAGTATGAATTATTCAGGTTAAAGCCACATAGCCATTTAGCTACTGCAAGTGTCATTACCGTATCATCAGTAAATGTACTACTATTGGTAAACAACTCAAAGCTTGTTGTCTTTATTCGAGTCCCTTTTAACTCATAGGCAGACCCGGTAACATCTCCAGCTATTGCTCCAACAAGAGCCATTTCATCAGAAACCCTGCCGCTATGCCATAAACAATTAAAACAATTAGAAGCGTGTGTAAGTATGGAATTATTCATATAGACTACATTAAGATAGTATGATTGGCCTTAGAAGAATTTATTATAACTAATTTATTATAACTAATTTATTATAACTAATCTATTATACTTTCGTTTTCATCATTGTGTTTTGCTGCGTTCTTAATCACGAGTTCTTTGCTTGTGTTAGCGTAGCAATACACGCAGAAGTGTCGGCAGGTGTTATACATGCCGATGTCTTTGCTGACCATGCAGCCGCAAATCTTCCTTTGCCCTTTATCTTTGAGGTTTTTAGTTTTATCGGGAAGTGGTGGCAACTCACCGAAGAGAGATGGCTCGGGTAATTTTCCTGTGTGAAGATAGTAGACAAGTTCCTGGTCTTCGCCAAACACTTGTTCCATCAACTCACCATCAATGCAGCGGTTGTGTTCAATATCGTATGCGTCATAGTCAAAGGCTTCGGCACAAGTTGCCAATTTTACATTCCAGCCTTGCTGTTTCCAAGCTTCGCGAATTTTCACAAGGCCCTCAATGACTTCTTGGCGTTGCGCCTCGTTCATTTCTGCTGACCCAACATCTTCCTTTGAGAAATAGTTAGTCTCTTTAACGAGATTATTTTGAACTTTGCGATAGGCTTTGACATCGACAAAACTGAAAACCAGCTTGTCGGTATATCCTTTGAGCAAATTGCCTACTCGCCATATCTTGGTCAATAGAGCACGGGGGGTAAGGGATGGTGTAATGATTAGCGGGTCAAAGCGCCAAATCACCCTTTCATGGCCAATCATGTCAGACAGTAGCTTGAATGTCTCTACCCTTTCTTCAACTGACGAGACAGATGGTTCAAATCCTTCATCGACATAATCATTGAGGGTTACTTGAAAATAATAATGTATTCCTCTTTTGTCAAGCTCATTTAGGTATGGGAATATAGGTTTGGGGTTCTTCGTCCAAAATACCACCACCTTGCAGTTTGCAAAAGAGATGTACATTTTCTTCTGATTGAAAGGATTATACCAAGCACAATAACCTTTTTCCAAACGGTTGAAAAACCATTTGGCATAAAAGGCCGGTATGTCGGTTGACCTACTTGCCGATATTATAACTGGAGCAGAAGCTTCTACTTTCTCTCCGTTGTCGGTAGTTATGAAAACTTTCTCGTTCATCTCTACTTGGAATTAATTGTGCAATAGCGCAAGAAATCACATCCGTATGGATTGTTACACTGGTCGCCTATTGCAATTCTCGGTTCATTTCTTTGAGTCAATATTGGCTTGATGACTTTAAGTTCCTGTTCAATAGTAGATTGCAAAGCAAGAACTTCATCAAGAATTGATTTCTTGATATAGAGTTTCTGTAAGTCACAATTTTCGACTGTAAGGTCATCAATGCCCAGGCCCATAGAATTTACATAATCCTCATCGGGGTACGCAAGGAAGATATCTTTCAATTCTATATTATGACTGATTACATAATATTGGAGAGCACAATCGTGAATATAAACATCCTTGACATCAAAACTGCTCTTAATCTCATACGCAACATGGCCAATATCCGTTGTGTGCAGAATATCGACTGCCGCAAAAACATCATTGAATGTGAAAGCTGCCTCATAGATGTCTTTGATGGAATCATTAAGAGCATCAAGTGTTTGGCGAAGCCATAAGTTTTGCTTCAGCTTGTAAGGCAAATTTGGAACTTGCAATGGGGTTTTACCTTGCAAGATTTTTAACTGGCGCTGAAGCTCCGGAAAAACTGAGGCATCCGTTCCCGATGGAAAAAGATGTTGAGCCAATTCGCCTATTGTATACCCAGTGTTAAACTTCTTCTGAAGCTCGTCTGAAACAAAACGATGGTCGTATTTGTTTCGATAAAGCCATAACGCCTTTAGGCATTGACAGCCTTTGATAAACGATGTCTTTGACAAAGGAGCATACGGAAGCTTCGACTGTAGCTTCCTAAGTTTAACATGAGCCTTTGATTCTAAAGACGTGTCCGGCACAACAGGGAACTCACCATGCTCGGCATATTGAATACACATCCAGTATTCAATAGCCGCCATCAGAAAGTTTCCATTAGCTTCAAGCTCTGTGGCACTTTCATAACTTCCGTAATAGTTTCCAAAGTCTGACATAATACTTATTTGTTACAATAAATGCTCATTAGTAGTTCTCTAATTTTCGAGCGAAGTTCAGGAGGGAAATAATTAACTTTGTCCTTTTTCAAGTTGCAAAAACTATAGATTACATTTTTATTATTGCGATTGTCCAATTTACTATAGAACTTACGTTTTTCTGCTGGCTCCGTTCTGATTTCACCAATAAACCATTCCCAATCGCCGCGTATTTTATCACGCATCTTTTCATTTGTGATAGCTTGAGCGATAATTGTCCAGGCGTAATCATCGAAAGCAATATATTGGTTACGTTTAACTCGTTGTTGAACTTGAGAATTGTCTTCATCGAAGTCTATTGTAGGCTGCACAGGGGTAGACTGTTTTGGCTTTTCTTGCTTCGTAGGTGTAGATGAACGGCCTACAACTGTTTCTTGTTCCTCGTCTTCTTTATCTTTGAAACCTAAGAACTCTAGACCTCTATCCCAAAGGCTTCTACTTTGTTCTTTTGAACGTTGACCATTAGTCCTATCATAATAATCAGGAGCAATGAGCTTCTGTAATTGTTGCCATGCTGCGCAAGGACCGCTCTTTGTTGGTTTCCAACCGTCAAAGTCGTTAAGAAGTGTAATGAATAAGAAATTATCTGTATTCCCTTGAACTGCTAGCAATGCTTGTTCAAGTGATGATTTTAACTTCTCCTGATTACGCTTGCCCTTCATCGCAATCATTGCATTTTCACGAATGAAATTCCTCCACGTTTCAATTGGATTTTGCTCAGAAAGGGTTTCTATTGAAGTGTGAATCTCTGGCTTCGGAACAATGGGAGTTGGTAGATGCATATCAAGATTCCCTTGCAGACGAGATTTATATAAAATTTCATTTGCATCGCTCAAGAGAGTTTGTAGAGACTCTATCTTTATGTATTCCGAGAAAACAGAGCGAGGTATTCTAACATAGCCCTGCAATGCGCCCCACATAGCAAGAGAGTATCTGAAATCAGAAATATTGTTGCTTTCAAGATAGCTAATAAGTGCTTCAAAATCCTCTCCTTTGAGGATTATAGCAACTAATGATTGCAACACAATATCTCCAATCTCATTCAGGTTAAACGGAGTGAAATCTTGAATGTTTTGACGCAAATGGTAGAAATACAATTGCTCGCTGGAGTTATCCCATACCTTCCCTTTTGCAATCAGTATGTCTTTAACAATCTTGGTTATTTCGGTCGCGATTGAAAATCTATTGATTCTAAGCTCATCAAAATTTGGAATCAGATTTTCCCAAATGATTTTAATGAGAATAGAATTAAATAAAGAACTTGTTTCGTCAGTACCACTGACAAGCGACAGTTCATAATCTGGGTTTATATTGAGCTCTTTTTTGATCTCAGTCTTGTCTAAAGACTTTTGTCTATCCGCTCTTAAAAGGGCTTCAACGTGTCTTTGTAATTCAATATTATAAGAAGCCAAGTTGAGACATTGAGAATAAGTTTTCCTAAAAACGATACCTTGTTTGTTACAAAAATCGGTTTTTGCTTTAGTCTCAAGATGTAGTTCGGCCAAGAAAGCATTGACAGATGCTACATTCAATCCAAAACTGCTAACAAATTGTTCCCATTCAGCTTTTGCGGACATTGATGTTGGATCCAAAGACTCATATTCTTTATCCAAGTTTTTCAATTCATCTTCAAGAAGGATATTTCGTTTCTCTTGGCTGTTAGTTATGGAAGCCACGATGTCGTAGATTCTTTTTTGAATACGTGCAAGTTTAGCACTAACCTCGGAAACAGAGGTGGCCGCTCCCATATAGTAACCAAACACGAAACCCTTTGCTCTGTCATGTAGGTTTTCATCAATTATGTCCTTGTTTGGACTATCATCGATTCCTTTAATGACAGATCTAATTTCGCTGAGCTTGAGACGCGAAGGTGCGCATATGTCAAATTTGTAAAAGTCAACAAGTTTGCACATCTTACTATCAAGGCAATTTTGCAATGACAGAGACTTTGCCTTTTGGGTGAAAAATAGAATTTTTGTGTTTGTCGGACTAATATGAATCGATTGCTTCCAGAAGTAAATATCGCATTCTCCAATAGTTGCTATTGGTGTTATATCCTGGAATTGAGCGTCGTCTTCCAATTCTATAATCAAAGGAAAGTTATCTCTCGTTCGATCGTTAATTGAAAAGTTTGGAATAGAACTAAATAATAAGATACCATTATCAAATGGAATATCTTCAATTTTCACGAAAGTTTGATAGCCGAACTTTCGATGCTTATATAATGAATATGGGGCAATACTCTCTGAAGAAAGAATGTTGTCTATATTCAAACTTGATGTGGGAATATAAAGCTTCATAATTAGATTATTTCTACATTACCTGCCTGATTGAAAATTGATGAGGATCTATCGGGGAAAAGAGTGCTTAATGTTCTGCTATAGCAAACATAGAGCCTTTCGCTACATCGTGTCATGGCAACATATAAAGCAGAACGCTTATCGGAGTCAAACGAGGTTTCGCAACCAGGAATAAAAACGTCTTTAAATTGGAGGCCCTTTGCACACCACCACGTCATGATTTTTGGATTGCTTGAATGAAAATCTAAATCCATTGTGGTCTCTTGCATGTCGGTATACTTGAATTCACAGGTGACACCTTTAGACAAAAGGTAGTCTTTTACATACTCTACCGACATTTGACCCCCTTTATCAATAGTGTTGTATGGCATAAGAATACCCACGCTTGTTAAAGAACGGTTTCTGATAGTTTCCGCTATTTTATCAAGTTGTTGATCAAATCCAGTGGCTGTTATCAGATTGGGTTTCTCACCGTCTCGTTTACATTTAATGATTAAATCTTCAACATCGCCGACTTTCTCACCTAGAGCGGCGATGGCTTTAGTAAGACGATAATTGAAATATAGAGGGTCGGCACTAACGCCAAGACCATATGCCGTCTGCTCAACAGTCTGAGGGCGATGGTCTGGGAAGTTCATAATTGATTGTGCTGTGTCGCCAAAGAAAAAACACACATCAGCGTATGACTTCATTTCTTCAATCTGTTCATGGCTGAAGTCCTGACATTCATCAATTATCATGTACTTAACATGACGCTTGTTTCTTCGCCATTGATGGTAATGATAGACATTGGAAAGATTGAGTTTTTTAAGTCCATCTGAGAAATATTTCCTTAAAGTTTTGGTATACACAACAACTGTATACGATTCTCCAAGTGCAGCAATTTGTTTAGCTTTATGCAGTGCAATTAACGATTTACCACTACCGGCACTACCTGTAACAACCATAGAACGATTGTTCTTTCGGTCAATAAGTTGCCGCTGAAAATCGTCTAAACTTGAGTAGTCAATGAAAAATTCATCTTCCATAATCAGATATAATATAAAGTGTTAGTTAATATCTTTTATTATTACGCGGTAAAAAATCTTACTAATATCATTATTTTTTCTTGAGTGAGATACTTCAAAAACTTCTTTCTTGAAACAACCCGTCGTACAAGTTTTCTCATTACTCCCACAGCATAGAGGAAGAATAGACTTAAATCTCCCATTACTGTCTCGAATGAATTCATTTATGCCATCATTCATATAGTTAGGCAAGAACAAACCAAGCTTTTCATTCTTAATCGTGACATCTTCTATGATAAGAATCCCATTTTGTGCTAAATGTTCTGCCAATATTTGAGCGGTGAATTTGTAAGCATTACCATTGATATGTTCTTTTGCTACCATTTCACAAATGGCTTTAAAAGAAATTATAAGGTCATATTCATTTGTCAAGACCGACGATATTAACGTTAGGTCTTCTTGTGACTCTATGAATACAGGACCAATAATATATTCAATGTGTAATCTAGAATGTTTTATATACTCACTCATGATTTGTTCAAATAGGCGTAATGCACCTTGATTTCCATCAATTGCAAGTATTTTAACGGACTTAATATTTTGACACGTGCTTTCAATATAAGAGAGCGTTCCATAAATTTCCCCGCCAGAGCCGCAACCAAAATCGAGAATACTGATTTCAGCTTTATTTACTAGTAGATTTTGAATTGCTTCTGACTTCTGTGAAATTTCAGATAAAATATTAATTGCTTCAGAATAGCTTCTTGGAAAGTATGTGCCTAAATAAGTTAGAAGTTCTTGTTTGTTAAGATCCAAATTTTATTCATGCCTAACATGGTCGGGATTATATCTTGCATTAAGTGTATTGAACACATAATCATCCAACCAGTTAGGCATATATGTTTCGCTTTTTGGAGCAGGCAATTGATTTTCAACGACAACATTAACTTGCTTTGCGCAATTTTGAAATTCAACATCATCACCTTCTTCCCAATAAAACATGTCATCAAAGAACGATACTTTTTTCCCAAGAAATGATGGCAAAGACTTAACTATAGCCTGGTTGTATTGGCCTTTAATGAGAACGATATATTCCTTTGATATTTCAATATTAGGAATATTTTTTTTCATCTCATCATATGAAAATACTGATATGGAATATTTGTTATTAGGTGATATTGCATTAAGAATTTCTTTGGCAAATAAGCACAAAGACTCACGATATTTATCTGTTTCAGGAGAATGTGTATCAATATGATTTTTATTGGGGACTGCAATATCGGTGGATTCTATATCAGGCAGATTAGCCTGAACTTCTTAAATGGTCTGTTCGATTTGTGTTTCATCATTATCTTCTACAGTTTCTTCAGTAGGAAGATTTTCAAAGAAGTCTTTGTTGCTATAAGTCTTGTCGAGATAATCCTGTGTTAGATTAAGCCTTTCAATGATGGTGAGCATCTGCTCCAGTGAAAGGTCTGTAGATTTACTTGTTATGTCTTGGACTTTAGCAAGGAAATCAGATTCATCGCAAACATGAAGCCAACTTTGTGTCTTTGGAGAAAGGTTGTTTACTAGTGTAATCGGTTGATGGAATACGACTAGAGCCGAAACATTCTTTACTTGCTTGGGTTCTACAATATTGCCATCTTTAAACCCGCGCTTAATGGCAACGTGGTTTAGGTTAGCTTGTTGATATACCGTTTTGCGTGAACCACCTTTGATGATTGTACCTCCAGACAATTTCCATTCTCCATTATCAACAGCTATAACTTCACCTTTGTAGTTCTTAAACTCAACGGCAATAATCGCATCCTGTTTGATTATAATGCCGTCAAGTTCACAATCATATATATTGAAGTTTGCAATGAAAATGCAGAGTTCATCACTTTTACCATAGAATGACTTCAGTTTTTTGCACAACGAGCGGTACTGCTCTCGTTCAGCAGTATTCTCGTAGTTACTAAACTTATAAACTAATAAAGCCATATTGTTTCAGCGTAAAAAGGATCAGCGTATATTTACATTAAAGCAAAAAACGTGCCATGATTAATAATCTAATGTGTTCTCGATGTCGTCTATTTCCATATCTTGCATAAAGCCATGCGAGGAGTATGCGTTACCGTCAATTAAACGCTGAGTGCGTAAATCGTCAATGGCACTTCTTGCTTTGTCGATGGCATCCTGTGCATCACTATAGTCTCCCTGACATTCTGCGAGGTCGCTTTCCAGTTCCTCGATGCGACTTTGCAATTCAGAGTTTTCCGTTTCAAGTTCGTCAACACGGTCTTGAAGACGCTCAACTTCGCTTTGTCCGCAAGAACAAAGCGAGGCAAGCATAAGCAATATTACAGATGCATGAAAACAATTCATCTCGTTTATCCTGTGAAAATGATGTCGAGGCCGAGTTGGCGCTGATTCTTTGATGCTCTTGACGAGTTGCGAGTTCTCGGCGAGTGGCGATTGCTCGGTGGTTCGCGCTTCAAACGACACATTTATCTTAGCCTGAATAATGCATATTAACAAAAAAAAGAAGCTGCATTTCTTGTGTAATTCAAGAAAAAGCATTAACCTTAAAGTGCTAAAAATTAAATCAATACACACGACTTCTATGTACAAAAATACTACAAATAATCCAATTGAGCAACATAAAAAATTATTTTTCTTTGGCAGAACCCGTTTTTGGCAAGAAGATCATGGAGGACTACAAGGCACAGCGTTGGAAATATGAGCAGCGCGTCATTGCCAAAATCGAGGTTAGCGCCAAAGGAACCAATATACGGTTCGTTGTCACGAAGAACAAGAACAATTCACCTGAAACCCATCTCTTATACATGCCTGAACATGGCATGAGACTCTGCATGCCCATAGGCCAATTTCGGGTGTGATTTTTAGAAACAGGAGACACCCATGAGCCAATGCTTGGGACATCAAAATGACAGCATAGGCACGACAAACACGACAGATTTTTATCCAACAGCTTCGTTTTTATAGAAACGAGGCACTGTCTTAATACAGTATGAATTATTCAGGCTAATATTGACTACCAAAAGGTGTAAGTTTTTCGAATTTTATTTATAATTTTGCAATGCTGTGTTGGTGATTCATTAATTTTTTGTAGCATTAAATTAAGTGAAATTTCCGACACAGCAAAATTCTGAGCAACATCTTGTTGCTTAGGAACTTATAAATTAACTTAAACTATAGTGCTGTTTAATTTAGAAATTCTATGATAAGATTGTTAATATTGTTGATATCGTTCGGCATAACATTTAATTCATTGGCTCAATCAGCTAAAATATATGATCATAATACTTATAAAGAGTTGGTTACAGCTGAAAAATACATCCCAGGATTTGTCAAGGATTCTGTGAAAACATGCTTTCCCATATATCGTGTGCTTATCAAGAAAAAATATCGTAGTATGAAATTTGAAGCAGTGCCACAATATATGCGAATAGAGGCATATCTCGATTTCGATCATGCTACATTAGATGAAGTAATCGCAACCACATCAAATTGGGACTACATATTAGAGGGCAAATATTCAAACTATAATTCTTACTGCTATTTTAAATCGAAAGATAATCCCTTGATTTCATTCGTCAATAGTATTAAGCCTGATAAATTATACTTTTTATTTGGTCAATCCGATTTTCTGCTTGTCGAAAAATCCGGAGAGCGTTACCTTGTACAATATGTAGATCATATATGGAAGAAATGCGATTTACCAGAACTTACAAATAACATTAACGAATTCAACACCTACATATTCCCATACAAACAGAAAAAGAAGTTAGTATATTCTAAGTAGGTCTATAGTAGTACTAACTCCCTGAAAAGATAGGGCATTGCTTCGGCTGTCTTTTTTCTGGGCATCTGCCAGATATGACCAACCATCTTGCCAAAATAAGCAATAACGCAGCATTGCGGAATACATTGATCCTTTGTCTCTCAAATATTTGGTGGTTAGTTCAACTAACTAAACTCGCACAATCAATTAGAAGTTATGGTCTCGGTAGCCGCCAGCCTCTTGGCAGTCATTATCACAACGAAAACATCCCGCAGAGTGGTTGCTGTACCCTGCGGGATGCTTTTGGTTGCTTGAATGTGCCTGTTCCTGATTTTACAGGCTGCTTGTGTTTTTTTTCTATCAAATCAAAACGCGGCGCAGCAGCTCAATTAATTGTTTTGCACGATGAGCTCGCCGTCTTTCACGACCATCTCGTCGCTGTCGTCCATCTTGCGTATGGTCACGCTGCCGTTGCGAAACTTGCGCGCATCGCTGCGGTGCACCAGGAAGTCGATCTTGCGGCGACCAGCCATCTTGTCCTTGACTACCCAGTAGCCGTTGACAAAGGAGTTGTTGTCGCTGGTCACGACAATCGTGTCGCCCATGCGGTAGCCTGCCTTGAAGAGGTCGCGCGAGAGGGCCACCCAGCGGTGCTCGCCGCTCTTCACCTTGGAGGGCACCACACGCGAGCCGCTTGCAGTGCAACCGCCACGCGTGGCATAATACATCGTGGCATACACGTCGTGCGACTGCCCCTGGGCCATAGTAGCAAGGCCGATGATAGATATCAGGATTACGAATAATTGCTTCATTTTACTAACTTTTGCGGGTTAAAAAATGTCATTAATTTTCATTCTGACTTTGCAAAATTAAGCTATCTGATTGATAATGAACACAATTATCAAAACTTTAACTTTTAACGTAAAAAACGTTATTCCATTTTCACCCCACTTTTTTGCCAATTCAACCTGCCATGAGGCCCTATAAATAAAGAAATCCCCGAAAAATTTACTATTGTTAAAATATGTAATTACGCACAGGATTTACAAGCGTAAATTGTGAAATATTTTAACAGTCATGCATCATTTTCATCCTGCCATCTCGGCTGGACGAGAAAGCGGCACAGCGCTCTAAAACTCGCGTTGGAGGTCGGCAAGCGAAGCGATAATGCCGGGGTGGGTGGTGCTATCCTCGGCATCGGTCCAGCCGCGGGCCTTGAGCCAACGCGTGGCGCAGCCCAGCGACTCGGCAGGCAGGATGTCTTTTTTCAAGCTGTCGCCCACCACAAGCACACGGCTTGCCGGGAGCTCAAGGGCGTCGACACCCAGCTTGAAGAGCGTGGGGTTGGGCTTGCGCACGCCCACCACGCTACTCTCGATGATGCCCTTGAAGTAGCGCCGCAGGTCGAAGTCGCGCAGCACGCTGTCGATGTTGCCATAGAAGTTGCTCACGAGCATCATGGGATAGCGGCCGTGCAGGTACTCGAGCACGGGCCGCGCCTCGTCGACGCAATCGCGAGCACGCTCGTAGCAGTAGTCGGCCACCTGTCGGCTCATGGCTGCGCAGCCCTCGAGCCAGCCTTGCTGCTCGATATAGTCAAACTCGATGGCCATCTTCTTCACGAGCAGGTCGTGGAAGTTGTCGCCTGGCATGATGTGGCGCACGCGGGCCAGCTCGCGCTCGGCGTAGACATAGGCCTCGCGAAACTGCTCCAGCCCCAGGCCGGCACCGGCGTGGCGGTAGCCGTCCCATATCACCCAGCTCCAGTGCACGCCGCGGCTGTCGATCGTGCCACCGTAATCAAAAATGAAGCCTTCAATATTTTCCATCTTGCAATTCCTTAAGCAGTGTGCGGCAGCGATGCTCATGGCTCACGATCATGTACACCATCATGAGGTTGAGCACCACAAGCTCGAAGGCAAAGTAGAGCCACGGCATGTCGATGATGACCGAGATAAACATGGCAATGATGCGCGTGTTGAACGAGAGCATGTTGGTAAACTTCATGAGCGGCAGCGACTGCTTGCGGAAGGCATCCCTGAAGCTGCGGGGCACCTCGTCGCCGCCATAGCGGCTCCTGAGCTCACGGCGCAGGCGCTGCATGACGGGAGTCATCACCTCCTGGTTGGCCGTATAGTTGCGGTAGAAAAAGAGGGTGAGCTTAGCCATGAAATTGGCGCTCCACGAGAGCGCGGCATAGTCCTTGTCGAGCGCGCTGGTCGAGTCGAGCTCGCTGCCCTCCTTGCCCTTCAGGAAGTAGAGGTGGAACTGGCGGTAGTAGTCGGCCATGGCAGCCTGCTTGGCATGGCAGCCGCCGGCAGCCACGGCAAGCACCCATATCACCCAGCTGTGCTGCGTGAAGAAAGAGCCAGGCCACAGGTCGCCGTAGTTGAGCTCGCGAAACACCAGGGCAAAATAGATGGCCACAAACCAGAAGTCGCCGCTCAGGCCGTCGAGAATGCGCCCCACACGGCTATACTGCTTGGTGAGACGTGCCAGCTGACCGTCGGCGCTGTCGTAGGTGTTGGCCCAGATGATGAGGAAGATGCCCACATAGTTGAGCCAGCGCAACGGGCCGTTGCCGAAGTAGAGCAACACGCCGCCAGCCACGCCCAGAAAAATGGACAGAATGGTGACCACATTGGGCGTGACACCCATTTTCTCGAAAAACTTGGCCCACGCAAAGCCCATCGGGCGGTAGAAGAACAGATCGATGTGCTCCTCGGTATCCGACGACTTGAGCGAAGCCTTGTATTCTTGTTTCAATTCTTTAAGAGTCATGTCGATTTTGATAGTTTCCTGTAAAACGTGCTGAGTGAGGGAGAGGGACTGTGCAACAGAGGGGAGAATTATAGGTCGAGGCAAGGCCCCGGCTCAAGCGTCTTGATGCTCCTTGATGATGGCCAGCATGCGGCGGGCAATGTGGGGGGCAGCCTCGGTGCGGCAGGGGGCAAAGCTGGGCCAGTCGTTGAAGTCGATGATGCTTATCGAGCCGTCGGGCGCAACGATGCAGTCGCCGCCATATACCTCAACGTTGAGTTCGGTGGCTGCGCGCTGGCAGATGGACTTGAGCTGCTTGACGCTGAACTTAATGCCTTGCGACTTGCCGTTGATGGCCTCGAGGCCAAACTTGCTGTGGCCGCCGTCGTAGGGGTAGAACCAGTAGAAAAACGGGGTGCCGTTGACGCCGTAGAACTTCACCAGGTCGCCCTCGAGGTGCACATTGATGACGGCCCGCTTGATGCCGCGCAGGAAATACTCCTGCAGCACCTCCTGGGCCTCCTCGGGATGGCGCACATAGGACACATCCTCCTTGTGCATGGCGTGGAAGTCGCCGCGCTTGATCCAGCAGCTCTTGAAGCCGGCCTTCTTGAGCATGGGCTTGATGGCCTCGTCGGTGTTCACAATCAGGCTCTCGGGATAGGGGATGCCGTTGCCCAGCAGGATGCGCGTCATGCGCTCGCGGGTGCAATTCTCAATGCCGTAGCCCGAGTTGACAACGATTTTCCCGGCGTCCTCGGCTTGCTGCAGGTGCTCGATCGACTGCACCTCGCGGCACATGTTCAATATATAAGGCTCCTGCACGCCGTCGCGGTTGAACTGCTCCTCGCTGTACACATTCACGTGGCAACCACGCTTGCGCAGCTGCTCGGCAGCTGCATTGAAGATGGCTGCGTCGTTGCCTATGTGGTTGGGCGAATAGGCTCCGGCCCGCATGATTCCGGCTATTTGGATATCTGCCATAGTGTGTAAAAAAAATTGTGATATTGTATCTTTTGTTGTATACGTTGTTTTTTCAAGCCTCAAGCAGCAGGTCACTGGTTGATAAATTGCTGAGCTGTGGCAATGTCGCTGGCATGGTCAACATCGACAATCTTGTCGATGCTGTAGGCCTTGAGGTTGAAGCCTGCCTCGATGAGGGCGCGCTGGAAGTTGCGCATGCGCGAAATGCCCTGCTCGATGCAGCGGTCGAGCACTGCAAAGGCCTTGTCGCTCATGGCATAGATGCCCCCCGACACATACCGGGCTCCCTCGGGGCCGGGCTTGTCGGTGAAGGCCGTGATGCGCATGGTCGACTCGTCGGGCACCTCGACATAGAGGGGTTTCTCGTCGTCGACATAGGGGGTAACGGCCCACAAGCCGTCGTGCACCTCGTCGGCCTCAAAGGCGGCGATATAGCGTGCAAAGTCGGGCTCTCTGAAGATGGTGTCGACCGTGGTGAGGCAGAACTTGCCAGGCTGCATCACCTTGCTCAGCTCCCAGAAGCTGTGCATGCTGCTGGGTGTGGTCTTTACCACGATGTTGAGCGGCACGTCGAGGTGCAGCGTGTCGAGAAACTCGCGCACCTGGGTCATGTGCTCGTTGACGATGATGCTGATGCTCTCGGCATTGCAGCGCTCAAAGATGCGCATGAGCCGCTCGACCATGGGCTCGCCGTTGAGCTCGACAAGCGGTTTGGGCTTCTGCACACCCTCCTGGGCCAGCCGCGAGCCCTCGCCGGCTGCTATGATTGCATAATTCATAATCGTTGATATTTGCTTTGAAATTACACCGAGTGCGTTGTGCTACTTGGTGGCAAGGTCGTCGTCATCGTCCTTGGTGAGGTCGAGCACCACATTGTCCTTGCCCTTGTCGAAGTAGAGCTTGCGCAAGGGGTTGCGATGCATCTCGTCGTAGCGCTTGCGGTTGCGCAGGATGTCGATAGCCGTGTAGATGGCGTGTCGCATCGAGTCCTCGCGGGCGATGCCCTGCCCGGCAATGTCGTAGCCAGTGCCGTGGTCGGGGCTGGTGCGCACATAGGGCAGACCGGCCGTGAAATTCACGCCCTCGCCCATGGCCAGCGCCTTGAACGGGGTGAGACCCTGGTCGTGATACATGGCCAGCACGCCGTCGAAGTGGCGATACATCTCGTTGCCGAAGAAGCCGTCGGAGGCATAGGGCCCGAAGCACAGTATCTTCTCGTTGTCGTAGGCCTCGTGCAAAGCCGGCACAATGATTTCCTGCTCTTCCTTGCCCAGCAAGCCATTCTCGCCGGCATGGGGATTGAGCGAGAGCACCGCGATGCGCGGACCCTGGATGTCGAAGTCGCGCTTGAGCGAGTCGTTGAAGATGCGCAACTTCTCGAGTATGGCATCCTTGGTCACGGCAGCCGGCACCTGGGCCAGGGGCATGTGTATGGTGACCAGGGCAACGCGCATCTTGTCGTTGCACAGTATCATGAGCGCCTTCTTGCCATCGCCCATGCTGGCCTCGAGATACTCGGTGTGGCCGGGGAAGTCAAACTCGGGGCTTTGGATATTGTCTTTGTTGATAGGCGCCGTGACCAGCACATCGATTTTGCCGTCTTTCAAGTCGCTCACTGCGGCCTCGAGAGCCAGGAAGGCGGCACGCCCGGCCTGCTTGTCGGGTTTGCCCAGCTCAACCTTGATGTCCTCGTCGATCACCTCGACCAGGTTGGGCATGGTCTCCTTGATGTAGTCGGCAGTCTTGGTGTAGTTGATTTGATAGGGCTGCATCTCGATGGCCTTGCGGTGATAGGCCATGATCTTGCTCGACCCGTAGATGATGGGCGTGCACAGCTCGAGCATATCCTGATTGGACAAGGCCTTGAGTATCACCTCATAGCCTATGCCATTGGTGTCGCCTTGCGTGATACCAATGCGTATTTTTTTCTTATTGTCAGTCATTAAGAATCATATATATATATTTAGCACACAGCAAGCGTGCCCCGCCTGCCGGTGAGGGCAACTGCCTGCCCTATAATAGTTGCCAAAGTTACAACAAAAATGGGAAACAGGCAAATCGATACAGCAATGGCGGTCGCGCAACGCTGCATGACCGCCATTGTGTGAAATCACTTGTTGAAGCGAGGAGGAGTGTCGCCGCTGCTGTGCGAGGACGTGTCGAGGGGCGTGTCGTCGCCAGGGGCTGAGTCTTGCGGGGCCGCAGGGGCATCTTGCTGTTGCCCTTCGGCCTGTTGCTGACTGGCTGCCTCGGCCTGGCGTCGCCGTTCCTCGGCCACTTGCTGCAACTCCTCGGTGCGGCTCTTCCACGGCCGCTTGCCGAAGATGCGCTCCACGTCGGCAGCATAGATCACTTCCTTGCTCATGAGCTCGTCGACCACCTGGTGATGTCCCTGGGCATACTTGGCGAGAATGTCCTTGGCACGCTGATACTGCTCGTTGACGATGCGCGATATTTCCTCGTCGACCACGCGGGCACGCTCGTCGCTGTAGGGGCGCGATCCCATCTGGCCCTTGGGGTCGTAGTAGGAGATGTTGGGCATCTTCTCGCTCATGCCGTAGTAGAGCACCATGTTTCGGGCTATGCGTGTGGCCTGCTGCATGTCGTTGAGCGCCCCGGCGCCTATGGTGCCCAGGAAGAGCTCCTCGGCAGCACGGCCACCCATGAAGGAGCATATCTCGTCGAGGAAGCCCTGCTTGTTCACACTCACGCGGTCTTCGGGCATGGTGAGGTTCACGCCCAGAGCCTGGCCGCGGGGCACAATAGAGATCTTGACCAGCGGCTGGGCATATTGCAAGTGCCATATCACGGTGGTGTGTCCTGCCTCGTGCACGGCAGTCTCATACTTGTCGCGCTTGGTGAGCAGCATCGACTTGTTTTCCAAGCCCATGGTCACCTTGTCGATGGCCTCGCCAAAGTCTTGCATGGCAATGGCCGGCGCATTGCGGCGGGCGGCGATGATGGCAGCCTCGTTGCACACGTTGGCTATCTCGGCGCCGCTCATGCCGGTAGTTTGGCGGGCCAGCAGGTTGACGTCGACCTTGTCGTCGACGACTTTCTTCTTCAAGTGTACCTTGAATATGGCCTCGCGGTCGAGCAGCTCGGGCAAGTTCACGTGCACCTTGCGGTCGAAGCGGCCAGGGCGCAGCAGGGCCGGGTCGAGAATGTCCTCGCGGTTGGTGGCGGCCAGCACAATCACGCCGGCATCGCCGTCGATGCCGTCCATCTCGGTGAGCAACTGGTTGAGCGTCTGGTCGTGCTCGCTGTTGAAGCCCTCGTTGCTGCGGCTGGCGCCCACTGCGTCGATCTCGTCGATGAAGACCACACAGGGGGCCTTCTCCTTGGCCTCGTTGAAGAGCTCACGCACACGGCTGGCACCCACGCCCACAAATTTCTCGACAAACTCGGAACCCGAGCGGGAGAAGAAGGGCACCTGGGCCTCGCCGGCCACTGCACGGGCCAGCATGGTCTTGCCCGTGCCTGGAGGGCCCACGAGCAGAGCGCCCTTGGGCACCTTGCCGCCCAGGCGGCCGTACTTGGCAGGATTTTTCAAGAAGTCGACAATCTCGGTCACCTCCTGCTTGGCCTCCTCCATGCCGGCCACGTCGGCAAAGGTGATGGTGCCTATCTCGGAGTGCTTGTCCTCGAGACCCTTGCGCAGGTTGGTGATGGCTTCGTCAAAATACTTGAGCGACACGGCCTCGTCGTCGGCCTGAGTGGCAGCAGCCAGGGCGGCATCGTTGCACACCTTGGCAATGTCGGCGCCACTGAAGCCCGATGTTTTCTGAGCCAGGTCGTCGACCTTGACATCGGCAGCCAGCTTCACATGCTTGAGGTAGAGGTTGAAGATCTCGAGGCGCTCGCTCTGGCTGGGTTGCCCCACATAGATATGACGGTCGAGGCGGCCTGGTCGCAGCAGCGAGCGGTCGAGCATGTCCTGGTTGTTGCAGGCGGCCATCACAATCACGCCACTGTTGCTGCCCATGCCGTCCATCTCGATGAGCAGCTGCGACAGGGCTGGCGTGCGGCTTTGGTCGGCCGCCACCTCGCTGCGCTTGGCCCCTATGGCCTCGATCTCGTCGATGAAGACCACACAGGGCGATTTCTCACGCGCCTCGCGAAATATCTCGTGCAGGCGCTGTATGGGGTCGCCGTATATGTTGGCCAGGTCGGGGCCCGATGCGGTGATAAAGGGCACGTCGGCCTCGTTGGCCACGGCCTTGGCCAGCATGGTCTTGCCCGTGCCGGTGGGTCCCGAGAGGAGCACGCCGCGCGGTATCTTGCCGCCCAGGCGGGTGTAGAAGTCGGGGCGCATCAAGAAGTCGACAATCTGCAGTATCTTGCTCTTGGGCTTGTCGACACCGGCAATGTCGTCGAAGGTGACCGTGTTGGCCAGCTTGGTATCGTAGTCGAGGCCCTTGCGCACCTTCTCGATGGCCTTGAGCAGGTCGGCCTGGGTCACATGTTCGTTGCCGGCACCAGCCGACTGCACGGCGGCATCGTTGCACACGTTGGAAATCTCGGCGCCGCTGAAGCCCGAGGCCTTGCGGGCCAGCTCCTTGGCATCGACGTCGCTGGCGGTGGTGATGCGCTTGAGATAGAGCTCAAAAATCTCCTCGCGGTCCTTGAGCTCGGGGAAGCCCACATATATCTTGCGGTCGAAGCGGCCAGGGCGCACCAGAGCCTTGTCGATGAGCTCCACACGATTGGTGGCGCCCATCACGATCACGCCCGAGTTGGTGCCATAGCCGTCCATCTCGGCCAGCAGCTGGTTGAGCGTGATTTCGCGCTCGCCGTTGCGGTTGGAGCGGCTGCCTATGGCGTCGATCTCGTCGATGAAGATGATGCAGGGAGCCTTCTCCTTGGCATTGCGGAAGAGCTCGCGCACGCGGCTCACACCCGAGCCCATAAACTCACCCTGGAACTCGGCTGCCGAGGTCGAGAAGAAAGGCACATTGGCCTCGCCGGCAACGGCCTTGGCCAGCAGCGTCTTGCCCGAGCCTGGAGGGCCCACCAGCAGCACGCCGCGCGGTATCTTGCCGCCCAGGCGGGTAAACATCTTGGGATTGCGCAGGAAGGCGATGATTTCGCCCACTTCCTTTTTGGGTTTCTCCATGCCGGCCACGTCGGCAAAGGTCACGGTGTCGGTCATGCGGGTGGGCTTGTCAAGCTGCCGCGTCACGCGGTCGATGGCCTCGTAGAAGTCGGGCTGCTGCACGGCCTTCTTCTTGGCGCGGGCGGCCAGCAGGGTGGCCTCGTTGCATATATTGGCAATGTCGGCCCCCGACAGGCCCGAGGTCATGCGGGCCAGGCGGTCGAGGTCGACGCTGCCGTCGATTTTCACATTTTTGAGATGCACCTTGAAGATGGCTGCACGGTCCTCAAGGCTGGGGTTGCCTATGTAGATCTGGCGGTCGAAGCGGCCAGCACGCAGCAGGGCCTTGTCGAGCACGTCGGCACGGTTGGTGGCGGCCAGCACAATCACGCCGCTGTTGTTGCCGAAGCCGTCCATCTCGGTGAGCAGCTGGTTGAGCGTGTTCTCGCGCTCATCGTTGGCGGCAAAGTCGTTCTTGCGGCTGCGGGCGCGCCCTATGGCGTCGATCTCGTCGATAAAGACGATGCAGGGAGCCTTCTCCTTGGCCTCGCGAAACATGTCGCGCACGCGGCTGGCACCCACGCCCACAAACATCTCGACAAAGTCGCTGCCGGCCATCGAGAAGAAAGGCACTTGCGCCTCGCCGGCCACAGCCTTGGCCAGCAACGTCTTGCCCGTGCCTGGAGGGCCCACCAGCAGGATGCCCTTGGGGATGGTGCCGCCCAAGTCGGTGTACTGCTTGGGATTTTTGAGAAACTCCACAATCTCGGACACCTCTTTTTTCTCTTTTTCCATACCGGCCACGTCGGCAAAGGTGATTTCCTTGCTCTTGTCCTTGTCCTTGACGTGGAGCTTGGCACGGCTGCGGCCCACGCTGAACACGCCGCCGCCGCCACGGCCGCCCATGCTGCGCATCATCCATATCCAGAACACGACGAGCAGCACAAAGGGCAGCGCGCCCAGCAGCATGCTCGTGTAGTCGCTGTCGCTGGTATACTCGACCTTGCCGTTGAACTGGCCGGCCTTGCGCCACTTGTTGACGTAGTCGTCCATCTTGTCGCTCGAGGCGATGCCGGCAGTCACCGAGCTCTGCACACCTTGCTGCGGTCGTGAGTCGGGATAGACTTGCTTGGCCAGCTCGGGGGTGAGGAAAGCCTCAACCTGGTTTTTGCCGTTGTGCACCACAATCTTGGTCACGCCCTTGCCCTTGGTCTGCACCAGGTTTTCAAAGTCGGTCCACGGCACTTGCTTGGTCTGCACGTCGGCGTCGAAGAACCAGTAGCCCACCAGCATGGCAAGTATCAAGGCATAGAGCCAGTAGATGCTGAACCCGAAGCCCTTGCCCCGTGTCTTGCCGTCGTTGTTATTGTTGCTATTATTGTTGTTGTTGAAAATTCCAGCCATTGCCTGTAGTTTGATGGTTAATTGCCGGGAGCCCCGTCAGCTTCTGGCGCAAGCCGCCCGCCATTGAAAAAGATTCCTCACACTGCCAAAATGTCATTTAGTCGAGATCGGGCACGCGGGTGAGCTTAGCGTCGGCCCACAACTCCTCGAGATTGTAGCGCACGCGGAAGTCGGGCAGGAACACGTGCACATAGACCGTGCCGTAGTCGATCACGATCCACTGCGAGTTCTGGTAGCCGTCGTAGTTGAACGGGCGGGTGCCCAGTTTCTTCTCCACATAGTCGCGCACGCTGTCGGCCACGGCATCGACCTGCATGGTGCTGTTGCCTGTGCATATCACAAAGTCGCCTGTGGCTGCCGTCTCAATCTGGTTCATGTCGACGTGCACGATATCGTGGCCCTTCTTCTCCTGGATGCCCTCGATAATCGCTTGTACTAATGTTTCGTTTTCAGTCATATATATACATCGTAATGTTATCCTGCAAAGATACAGCAAATACTGCGCCAAACGAAATTATTTATTAAGTTTTAAGGTTTTGACTCGGGCGCCGAGCCGGCCCGAGAGCAAAAAAGCACCCCCGCGATGCGCGAGGGTGCCTGTAGTGTGAGCGCGCGCGTGTGTGGTGGTTGCACACGTGGCATGTCACGGGTTTACTTCTCGCAGGCAATGGCCTGGAGCAGAGCCACGGTGAAGTCCCAGGCCTTCTGCACGGCGGGAATGTGGCAGCGCTCTTGTGGCGAGTGCACGTTTTCGAGCGTGGGCCCGTAGGATATCATCTCCATGTGGGGAGCCTGCTGCAGGAACAAGCCGCACTCGAGGCCGGCGTGGATGGCGTTGACGATGGGCTTCACGCCGTAGAGCTTCTCCCACTGTGCCACGGCATCGGCCAGGAGCTTGCTGTTCACGTTGGGCTGCCAGCCCTGGTAGCCGCCGGTATAGTCCACCTTGCGGGCGCCGGCAAGCTTGTAGAGGGCCTCGATTTGGCCGGCGAGCTCATACTTGCGGCTCTCGACCGACGAGCGCGAGAAGTGCTCGATGTAGATGGTCTTCTCGGCTTCGAGCGTCTTGATGCTGGCAAAGTTGGTCGATGTTTCCACGAGTTCCTTGATGTCGTGGTCCATCGAGTAGATGCCGTGCTGGGCCACATAGGCGGCGCTGATGATGCGGCGGGCCGTGTCGGCGTCGATCACGGTAGCAGGCTTCTCCACGCTCTCGCACAGCACCTCCATGTGGGGCTCGGTAGCCTTGTACTCGTTTTTCACGTCGGCAATATAGGCATTGAGCTCGACCGAGAGTTTCTCCTTGTCGTCGGGCTTCACACCCACGATGGCCACGGCCTCGCGGGCGATGGCATTGTGCAGGTTGCCGGCGTCGACACGGGCGAGCCTGAAGTCAAACTTCTGCTCCAGGCGGTAGAGCAGGCGTGCGATTTGCTTGGTGGCGCAGGCATAGCCCTTGTCGATGTCGCTGCCCGAGTGGCCGCCGTGCATCTTGGTGATGTTGAGCTTGAAATAGACGAGGTCGGCAGGAGCAGCCTCGGGGGTGTAGTCGAAGTAGACGAGCGACTCCAGACCGCCGGCGCACCCGATGGTGATGATGCCGTCGTCCTCGCTGTCGAGGTTGAGCAGGTAGTCGCCTTGCAGCATGTCGCTCTTGATGTTGATGGCACCGGTGAGGCCGGTCTCCTCATCGACGGTGGCGAGCACCTCGAGCGGGCCGCACTTGATGTCGTCGTCGAGCAAGGCAGCCAGGGCCAGAGCCAGGCCCATGCCGTCGTCGGCGCCCAGCGTGGTGCCGTTGGCGCGCACCCACTCGCCGTCGACCACAGTTTCGATGGGGTCGGTCTCAAAGTTATGGTGTGAGGTGGGCACTTTCTCGGCCACCATGTCCATGTGGCCTTGCAGCACCACCTTCTTGGCATTCTCGTAGCCGGGAGCAGCCGGGCGGAACATGGCCACATTGCCCACGGCGTCGACCTTGTGCTCGAAGTTGTGCTCCTTGGCGAAATCCACGAGCCACTGGCGTATCTTGTCGAGCTTGCCCGACGGGCGCGGCACCTTGGTAATCTCGTCGAAAATACTCCACACGTTGGTTGGTTTCAAGTCTTTTACTGTCATAGTTGGTTGTGTCTTTTTTAAAAGTGATAATTGTTAGTTTAAGTTGCGTTCGACAAATTTATGTTAAAACATTCTCGGAACTTTGGTAAAGATACGAAATTAATTTGTAATAAAGGGCAAAATCTCGCAAAGGTTTTCTATATTTGCACAACAAATTCAGAATACTGCGGTGGAAATTGTAATTGCGACCATAATATTGACGGGTGTTGCAGTATTGTTGCTGGGCATCAAGATATTCTTTGTCAAGGGCGGACGGTTCCCCAACACACACATACACAACAACGAGTCGATGCGGCAACGCGGCATCACCTGCGCAAGAGACCAAGAATTTTATAAATAACAACCGATATAAATAGAGCAATGAACTTTTCAAGAAAGATGACAAAGTTTGTCATGATGGCAGCCCTCATGCTGGCCGCTGTGTCGTGCAACCAAAAGCAGCCACAAGCCAAGCCCGCGCTGCCCAAGCAAGCCAACGAGTCGATGGTGATACGCTACATCGACCCCGACTCGATAACAAAGAACTATAACCTGGCCAAGGACTTCAAGGAGCTCACCATCACAATGCAAAACAATCTCGATGCCGCACAGAAGGTGCAGCAGCAAAACTTGCAGAACCTCGAGAGCGAGTTCCAGGCCAAGGAAAAGAAAAACGTATATGCCACCGACCAGGCCCAGGCTCAAGCCGACCAGGCCCGCTACCAGAAGGCCGTGAACGACGCGCAGAGCAAGCTGGCCGAGATGAGGAGCAAGATGGAAAAGACGCTGCAGGAAAACAGCCAGCAGCTGCAAGACTCTATCGACAACTATGTGAAAATCTACGCCAAGCAGAAGGGCTACGACATGATTCTCTCCAAGGCTTCGACCTTCTACATCGACCCCAAGTATGACGTGACCGACGAGGTGGTGAAGGGATTGAACCAGCGCTACACCAAGGTGGCCAAGAAGAAATAACAGCCCGCATGGTGGCTCGTTGCGCCCGGCAGGGCGCCACAAGCGAAGCGGGAGGCAGGCACAACGACAAGTGCCAAAGCCTCCCGCTTCGCTTTATTTTATAGCGGCCAGCGCCACGCAAGGGCTCACAGGCGGTAGCGTGCTCTGATGAAGTTGACGCGCTTGACCAGACGCTGCCACAGGGTGCGATGGTCGACCCAGGTGGCCGCATAGTGATGAATCGAGCGAGTGGCCGGGGTGATGTGCAACTCGCCCGTGAAATAATTCTTGGGGCAGAAGTACTCGGGCGGGTAGATGAAGATGTCGCCCACCTGGCGCAGGCCGTTCTCGAGCTGGCGGGCCGGCAGGCTGGCAAGCAAGTTGCTCACCACGTCGACCACCGTGCCGGTGAACTTGCCGTCCCAGGTGACGAAGTGGTGACTGCGGTACCAGTCGATGATGTGCTCGTAGAGCTCGAGGCCAGCAGGCGCGCCCAAGCCCAGGCCGGGGGCCACAATGCAACTGCCGCCGGCGTCATGCCCGTCTTGCCGGGCCTCGCAGCCCATGAAGGGGCCGCGCTCGACGATGTCGTGAAGCGGGGCGATGAGCTCGACGTCGGTATCGAAGTAGAGGCCGCCCTCGCGATACAGGATGCAGAAGCGGGCGTAGTCGCTCACAAAGGCGTATTTCTTGAGGCGGTAGGCCTCGCGGGTGTAGGCAATGCTGGCCACGTCGAAGTTTGACTCGTTCCACTCCTTTATCTCATAGCCGGGCATGTACTTGCGCCACGAGGCGATGCACTGCCGGGCGCTCTCGGGCAGGGGATTGCCGCCAAACCAGCAATAATGTATCACTTTGGGTATCATCGTGCGAGCTGTTGTGTAATGGTTGAGAAATCACAACTACAGCGCTACTCGGCTTGCGGGTCGTCGAGGTCGTCGTAGGTGTTGTACAGGAAATCGTTGTAGGGGAAGCGCTGCATGTGTATGGCCTTGGCCTTGTTGTAGAGCAGGTGCTTGAGCTCATCGATGTTCTCGCGTTTCTTGGCCGAGATGAAGACGCAGTTGTCGCCCATGCGTGCCATCCAGGTCGACTTGAGCTCGTCGAGCGGTATATTCTCGCGCTGGCGTGGGGTGAGGTCGTCGGCGTCTTTGGGCACATAGGAGAACTGGTCGATTTTGTTGAACACCATGATCATCTCCTTGTTGCCTGCATCGCACACCTCTTGCAGCGTCTTGTTGACCACCTCGATTTGCTCTTCAAATTGCGGGTGCGAGATGTCGACCACGTGCACCAGCACGTCGGCATCGCGCACCTCGTCGAGTGTAGTCTTGAACGACTCGACCAGGTGAGTGGGCAGCTTGCGTATGAAGCCCACAGTGTCGGTGAGCAGGAAGGGCAGGTTCTGGATCACGACCTTGCGCACGGTGGTGTCGAGCGTGGCAAAGAGTTTGTTCTCGGCAAAGACGTCACTCTTGGAGAGCACGTTCATGAGGGTCGACTTGCCCACATTGGTGTAGCCCACAAGGGCGATGCGGGTGAGCTTGCCGCGGTTTTTGCGCTGTATCACCTTCTGCTTGTCCCAGGCTGCCAGCTTCTGCTTGAGCAGCGATATCTTGGTTTTCACGATGCGGCGGTCGGTCTCGATTTGCTCCTCGCCAGGGCCGCGCATGCCTATACCGCCGCGCTGGCGCTCGAGGTGGGTCCACATGCCGGTGAGGCGGGGCAGCAAGTACTGGTACTGTGCCAGCTCCACTTGCATCTTGGCATTGGCCGTCTGGGCGCGCCGGGCAAAGATGTCGAGTATCAGGGTGGTGCGGTCGAGCACCTTCACGCCCGTTTCCTTCTCGATGTGGGCCATCTGCTTGGGCGTGAGGTCGTCGTCGAAGATGACCAGCCCCACTTCATGGTCGTGTACATAGCTGGCTATCTCGGCCAGCTTGCCCTTGCCCACAAACGAGGTGCTGTTGGGCGCCTCGCAGCGCTGCAAGAAGCGTTTTTCGGTCACAGCGCCGGCGGTGTCGGCCAGGAAGGCCAGCTCGTCGAGATACTCGCGGGCCTTGGCCTCGTTTTGCGTGGGGGTGATGAGGCCCACCAGCACAGCACGCTCCTGCTCGAGCTCGTTTACACGTTTTTTATCGTCAAGTAATCCCATATATGTATTTGTGTCAACAAAGAAAAACTTGCAAGCCCGGCCGCCCGTGCGGTGCAGGCCTGCGGCCACTCGTGGCGGCGGGTGCAAAAGTAGTAAAAATAATGCTCGCAAGCAAACTAAAACTCCCCGGGGCAATGCCTCGGGGAGCTGTGTGAGTGTGTCAATATCGTTTACTTGGGATTACTTGCCCAGGTTCTTGTCGATAGTGCAGATCGAAACGCGGTTCCACTCGGGCTCGCTGAACATCTCGCTGATGCCGTTGCCAGCAGCGTCGATGCGGTTGGCGTTGATTTTGTACTTGTTGACCAGGCAGTCCTTAACGGCGGCTGCACGGTTCTTAGCAAGTTTCAGGTTCACAGCCTCTGGGCCGTCCTTAGAAGCATAACCCTTCACAACCACTGTGGATGCGCTGTTGCGCTTCATGTAGTTGGCGATGCGCTCCACGTTAGGCATTTGGTCCCTGGTGATGTCCCACTTGCCAATCTTGAAGAACACGCTGCTCTCGAGCGACTCCTTGTTGTCCTTGGTCTCGATCACCTGAGGCTTCTGAGCCTTGCAGGCAGCCAGGTCGCGAGCGAGCTGGTCGGCACGGGCGTTGCAGTTGGCAAGGTCGCTTTGAGCCTGGCTCAACTGGTTGCGCAGGTTGTTGATTTGGCCGTTGAGCTGGTCGATGTCGGCCTGAGTGTACTTGTAGGGGCACAGTGTGAAGTAGTGCTGACCGTTGCTGTTGCCGAAGTGATAGGTAACACCAGCCTCGAGCTCAACAGCTGCGTTGTTGATGTTGTAACGCGTCTGCTGACGGTTGCTCTTGCCAGCCTGCAGGTCGTGAGCGATAGTGCTGCTGTAGCCGTTCTGGGCAGCATTGTACTGGTTCACATTGTTCATGTCCCAGAAGATAGAAGGCTTCAACGAGATGGTCCAAGCCTTGCTCTCGCCCAGGTTCCAGTTGATGTTCACACCATATTTGGTGTACCACGAGTTCATGTCGGCCGAGTTGGCGGTCTTGTAGCCGTGCAGCCAGCCTGCACCAGCCACTGCTTCAAACTCAAGAGTGCGGGGAGCGCCCTTGTAACCACCGAAGAGGTTCGACAGGTTGAAGGCTGCAAATGCACCCACCAGCTGGTGGTCGATCATTGTAGCGCTGTGAAGACCCCACACAGGAGTGATGGCCTTGTTCCAGCTCGAGGTATTGATGGTCCACTCGCCCTCAACGCCTAAACCCAGCACTGGAGTGACTTGCTTGCGAATTTCGGCACCGAAGATGCCACGTGCATTCTTCCAGAAAGCGTAGTGATGTGCTGGAGAAACTGCTCCACCCTTGAGTGTTACCGACCAGTTGTCGGTAAACTTAGTACCATACACATGGTCGGCGACCTGTGCCTGGGCAGCAGTCATGCCGAGTAATGCGGCTGCTAACAGAATAATCTTTTTCATAGTTCAAAATAAATTAAAACATTATACTCTATTAAAAACTTGGCAAAAGTAACTATTTTTTTGATTATATCAAAAAATTAACTAAAAATTTAGACATACAGGACCTAAATACCCCTTAAAAGCACTTTCTTTTGTTTTTTTCAAGCTCGAAATAAACAAAAATTGGCTTTCTTATCTTAAATTTCGTGGCAAATGTAAGACTTTTACGGCTGTAGTGCAAACTAAATCGTCAAAGCCACTCAATTTGTATACCAAACGACAATGTGAGCCACTTGTCGGGCGTGATGTAGCTGTTTTTAACTTTTTGAATAAAGTAATAGTCGCATGTGCTCAGCTCGTAAAAGAGACTCACGCTGCGGCCAAACCATCGCTTGCGCTCAGGGATGTTGAGCCTAATGCGCTGGCCCAAGTACACATTGGTGCGCACTCGCGTGGCAAACCAGTAGTAGCCCTTGGGGTAGCGCGATGGCTGGTGCACCCAGAACTTGTGGCTGAAGGCAGTGTTGAAGTAGAGACCCGCCGCAAGCGGCTGGAAATCGACAAGTTCCCCCGCCACATGCACTGTCCACGGGATGTAGTCTTGCTTGAGGGTCATCGTCATCACAGCGTGATGGGCGTTGTGCTTAGGCACGAAGCCAAACATGAGCGAAGTCTCCCAGTGCCGCCTGCCGTAGATCCACGTGGGGCCGCCCGAAAACATGCCCATGTTGCCGGCATACTGGATGCGGGCGCCACGCGGGATGAGGCGGGCCCACATGCGGTAGTAGTTGTTGAGCCGGCGCACGTAGGGCGCCACACGGGCAACCGAGTCGGCAGTCACGTCGGTGCGCACGATATACACGGTGTCGACACGGCCTGCTGTCTCGTGCCTCGACGTGTCGGGCACAGCGGCTGCCCAGGCTGTCACCGTCGTGAGCATCGCAATGCTAAAAAGAAACCACCTCATAGCTATAGGAATCTGGAGTAATTTTAAAAATGCAGTACTGGCGTTTCTCGATGTTGGGGGTCTGGTAGTAGACAATGCCGTCGCCATAGATGTCGACCTGCTCCAGGCTGTGGCCATGACCGTTGATGCAGAAGAGCAGCCCGGGCAGCCTGTGCAGGTAGTGGATCTCAAAGGCTTTGGCCACATTGTTGTTGAACACATCGCTATAGGGACGGGCATGCATGGTGACCACGCAGCGGTCAAACTCGCCGGCTCGCGCCGTGTCTTGCTGCTCGATGTAGTCGAGGTCGGGGACGGCCTCGCCGTAGTCATACTCCAAGGCATTGGTGTTGAGGTTGATAAACTTCACACGGCCAGCGATGAAGGTGAAGTTGGGCGGCCCAAAGATTTTCATAAAGGCCTCCTTGCCTGTGCCCAGGCAGTCGTGATTGCCTATGTCGCACACATAGGGCACCTTGAGCCCGCTCAGTATGTTGCGCTGCCACTCAAATTCCTTGAGCGTGCCATAGTCGGTCAAGTCGCCGTCGTGCACGACAAACATGATGCTGTCGCGGCGGTTCACATCTTTCACAAAGTCCTTGGTCTCGTCATACCATCCTTGCGTGTCGCCCGTGGCGGCAAAGATGATGGTGTCCTTGCCCGCGCACTGCGACTCGATGAGCCGAGCGTTGGTCACGTTCACCATCTTCTCGCCGTCGACATCGACGTCGTAGGGGTGATAGTTGATGTAGCGGCATCCCGCCAGCGCCAAGCCCGTCGCCACACAGGCTGCAATGGTCAATGTCTTCACTCTCATGATGCAAAGAAAACAAAAAAATGGCAACAACAGCCATGCAGCTGCTAAATTGACGTTTTAAAGCGAAAAATGGAAAACTCAGCCACCGCAATGTGCTGTGCAGCCCACCCCACACACCACTCAGATCGACACACACATATATATAGCTATATAGCAAGAGCCGCACTCCCCCATTGCCGAGGGGTGCGGCTCTATCGCTTGTGACAGTATTGCCGTTGAGAGAGAGCGTGCGTGTGTGTTGTACCCATGTGCCTCGCCTGCATGCGAGGGCACACCGCACACACGGGTGCTACTACTCGACGTTGAGCAGCTGCTTCATCTTGTCCATGGCTGCATTCAAGCCGTCGGCGTTGCGACCGCCGGCCTGTGCAAAGTGCGGCTGACCGCCGCCGCCGCCCTGGATGGCCTTGGCAGCCTCGCGCACCACCTTGCCGGCATTGAGGCCCTCTTTCACCAGGTCGTCGCTGAGCATGATGGTGAGCATGGGCCTGCCGCCCTCGCGGGTGGCAGCCAGAAACACTGTGGCAGGTTTGGCATCGGCCTTGATGGCAAAGGCCACGCCCTTGACCACGTCGGCCGAGACAGCACCCGTGAGGCTCACCACGCGCATGCCATTTATCTCCCTGGCATCGCGGCACAGAGCCTCCTTGAGGGCATGTATGCGGTCTTGCACAAAGCCGTCGACCTGCTTGCGCAGGTTGGCATTCTCGGCCACGGCCTTGTTGACTGCGGCAGTGAGGTCGGGGGCATTGTTGAGCAGCTCCTTGAGTTTCGCTATAGTTTTCTCGAGAGCATAGATGGCGTCTTCAACGCTTTGGCCGGTGATAGCCTCGATGCGGCGTATGCCGGCTGCGATGCTGCTCTCGCTCAAAATCTTGATCATGCCTATGTTGCCCGTGTTGGGCACATGGGTGCCGCCGCACAGCTCCACGCTGGGGCCGTATTTCACCACACGCACCTTGTCGCCATATTTCTCACCGAAGAGGGCAATGGCGCCCATGGCGCGGGCCTCGTCGATGGGCATGTCGCGGTACTCCTCGAGCGGGATGGCCTGGCGCACCATGGCGTTGGCCACCAGCTCCACCTGGTGCAGCTCCTCGGGGGTCACCTTCTGGAAGTGGGAGAAGTCGAAGCGCAGCGACTTGGCGTCGACATAGGAGCCCTTCTGCTCCACGTGGCTGCCCAGCACCTTGCGCAGGGCATAGTCGAGGATGTGGGTGGCTGTGTGGTTGCAAGCAGTGGCACGGCGGGCCTTGACGTTGATGGCGGCATGCAGGGTCTCGGTCACGTCGGCGGGCAAGCGCTTCACGATGTGCACTGGCAAGTTGTTTTCACGCTTGGTGTCGACCACCTCGATCTTCTCGTCGCCGCAGGTGAGCACACCCGTGTCGCCCACCTGGCCACCCATCTCGGCATAGAATGGCGTGCGCGAGAGCACCAGCTGATAGAAGGTGTTCTTCTTCTGCGTCACCTTGCGGTAGCGCAGTATCTCGGTGTCGCACTCGTCGAGGTCGTAGCCCACAAACTCGGTGTGGCCCTCACGCAGCTCCACCCAGTCGTCGGCCTCAACCCGGGCAGCGTTGCGGGCACGCTCCTTCTGCTTGGCCATCTCGGCGTTGAACTCGTCCTCGCTCACTGCGAGCCCGTTTTCTTTCAAGATGAGCTCGGTGAGGTCGAAGGGGAAGCCATAGGTGTCGTAGAGGGTGAAGGCCTGGGCGCCGTCGATGTGCGACTTGCCAGCCTTCTTGGCCTCGGCCACGATGCCCTCGATCATCTTCATGCCTGTGGCCAGGGTGCGCAAGAAGGCGTCTTCCTCCTCCTTGATCACGTGCTTGATGAGCAACGATTGTGCCTGCAACTCGGGATAGGCCTGGCCCATCGACTCGACGAGCGTGTCGACGAGGCGGTACATGAAGGCCTCGCGCAGGCCCAGGAAGGTGTAGCCGTAGCGCACGGCGCGGCGCAAGATGCGGCGTATCACGTAGCCAGCCTTGGCGTTGCTGGGCAACTGCCCGTCGGCAATGCTGAAAGCCACGGCGCGCACGTGGTCGGCCACCACACGCATGGCCACATCCACATCGTCGCTCTCGCCATAGTGCTTGCCCGAGATTTCGCCTATCTTCTTGATGAGGGGCTGGAATATGTCGGTGTCGTAGTTGGAGTGCTTGCCCTGCAGCATGCGCACAAGGCGCTCAAAGCCCATGCCCGTGTCGATGACGTGCATCGAGAGGGGCTCGAGGCTGCCGTCGGCCTTGCGGTTGAACTGCATGAACACGATGTTCCATATCTCGATCACCTGTGGGTCGTCTTTGTTGACCAGCTCGCGGCCGGGCACCTGAGCCTTCTGCTCGGGCGTGCGCGAGTCGTAGTGTATCTCAGAGCACGGACCGCAGGGACCGGTGTCGCCCATCTCCCAGAAGTTGTCGTGCTTGTTGCCGTCGATGATGTGGTCGGCAGGCAGGTGCTTGGCCCAGTAGCCGGCGGCCTCGTCGTCGCGGGCAATGCCCTCGGCGGGGCTCCCCTCAAACACGGTCACATAGATGTCGCTGGGGTTGAGCTTGAGCACATCGACCAGATACTCCCAGGCATAGTCGATGGCGCCCTCCTTGAAATAGTCGCCAAAGCTCCAGTTGCCCAGCATCTCAAACATGGTGTGGTGGTAGGTGTCGTGTCCCACCTCCTCCAGGTCGTTGTGCTTGCCGCTCACGCGCAGGCACTTCTGCGAGTCGGTGCGGCGGCGTGGTTCGGGATCCTTGGTGCCCAGTATGATATCCTTCCACTGGTTCATGCCTGCATTGGTAAACATGAGCGTGGGGTCGTCCTTGATCACCAGCGGTGCCGACGGGACGATAACGTGTCCTTTCGACTCAAAGAATTTCTTGAACGAGTCGCGGATTTCATTAGCAGTCATCATCATATTTTTTTCTTTGCTATCTATTTTTGTTTTTTTATTTCCCTTATCGTTGGTTGTGTTGCAGGAAATGATTACCTTTACACATAATATAAGACGCAAAGTTACTGCATAATCGCAATTTATGCAAGCCCGTCGCGCTTTAATACCCATTTTTAGAAAGTGGCATGGAAGAATTGACCAAACGTTTCTACCGCATAGGCGATGTGGCCGAGATACTCGGCATTCCCGCCTCGACGCTGCGCTACTGGGAGAAGGAGTTCACCATCATCAAGCCCACACGCAGCGCCAAAAACATAAGGCTCTACACGCCCAAAGACATCGAGACCATCAAGATGATCTACTACCTGGTCAAGGAGAAGGGCTTGAAGCTCGATGCCGCCCAGGCCATGATAAGGCGCAACCGCGAGGGCGTGTCCAAGCGCTTCGAGGTGGTGGAGCGCCTCAAGAGGGTGCGCGACCAGCTCAAGGCCTTCAACAAGGCGCTGCTCGAGGCCTCCAAGGCCGGGCATTGAGCGCCTCGCCCCTACTCTACTACACGAAAAGCGACCGCAGCCTGCTGCACATTGAGGAAATTGTCCTCGTGCAGCAGGCTGCAGTCATTTCTCTATGCGCCAAGGGGCATGGGCATTTCACGCCCCAAGCCTCCAGGCTGTGTATCGCGGTCGCTCACAATCGCGCTCAGAAGGGCAGGTCATCGCTCGAGCCGCCGCCAAAGTCGACAGGGGCCCCTGGAGCAGGTGCTGCCGGTGCCGGAGCTGCGACGGGCGCACCTGGAGCAGGAGCAGGCGCCGGAGCAGCCGACGGCTCATAGGGCTCGGCCTTCCAGGCATTGATGTTGGTAAACCAGCGGCCATTGTACTCATGGCTGTCGATGTCGAAGCTCACTTTCACTTGCTGTCCCACCTCGAGCGGATACTGATTGGCCTTGTCGCCGAAGAAACTGAAGAAGATTTTCTTGGGATAGGCCTCGGCGGTCTCGAGCACATATTCTTGCTTGCTCCACTGGTTGCCAGCCCTGGAGGTGCCTTGCTGTGCCGGCAATTTAACGATGATTTTTCCTATTGCTTCCATTGTAGATGTTTTTTCGTTGTTATCGATGTCGTTTTATTTTCCTTTGAAGTTACAAAGTTAGCAATTCTTTCCATTCATCCATCATTTTCACCCCGAAAATATTCTCACTCCACGGCAAGTTCGACATAAACATGTGAAGGAATGCAAAATGGCAACCAGCTTTGAAGATGAAAAAGAAAACAGAGGGGAAACACGTTGAAAATTTGTTGCCTGCTTTTCAAGAAAATAATGCCAAGTTGTTGAAAATCGACAACTTGGCATTTAATGTTGTGCGCCTGAAAGGACTCGAACCTTCACGACAGTGAGTCACCAGATCCTAAGTCTGGCGCGTCTACCAATTCCGCCACAAGCGCGCAATAGATGATGTTGCAAAGATACGACTATTAATCAACACTTGAAAAAAACAGGCTGTGTTTTTTTCACGAGCGCTGCAAGGGGGCTGGGAAATCATTGGCCTCGGTGCTGAGCGGCCAGGATGGCCATGGCGGTGTCGAGGATGGTGTCGCGGCCGGCCTGCTTGTCGGCATCGGTGATGTTGACCTCGCAGTCGGGGGCGACGCCAAACTCGGTGAGCTCGCCGCTGGCGTCGCGTATCTGTGCCGCCGAGAATCGCACGCTCCAGCCACAGGGCAGGTCGGCAGTGAAGGGCAAGCCACATCCGCCACCGGTGGTGTCGCCCACGATGGTGACGCCAGGCAGGTGCTTCATGATCGAGACAAAATTGTTGGCCGCCGAGAAACTGGCACGGTTGCACAGCACCACCACGGGCTTGCTGTAGTGCACGCGGCCGGCATCGGGGGTGAAGTAGTAGTCGTAGGGCTTGGAAAAGTCGTCGTGCCCGGGGCCGGTCTTGTGGCTGAGGCTGCCCACCATGGTCTTGCCGGTGATGAAGCGCTTGACGAGGGTCTCGACGTTGGTGAGATAGCCGCCGCCGTTGTTGCGCACGTCGATGATGAGCCCGTCGCTGCTGGCAAGGTAGCTCAGTATGGCATCGAGGTTGCCGTCGCCTATCTTGTTTTCAAAGCTGCCATAGTACATATAGCCCAGGTTATTGCTCAAGATCTGGTACTTGATGCCGCTCACGTTGCGGTAGTCGAAGTTGAGATAGTGCTCGTCGATGACGCGGCGGTCGTAGTTCACGGGATACTGCTCCCATATCCAGTAGCGCGACACGTCGCTGCCCGAGATGAGATTGGTGTGCCCGTCTTTGAGCTCCTTGAGCATGTCGCCGCACAGGTCGAAGAGCTCGCCGGCGCTCATGCCAGGCGCCAGCTTGGCACGATACACGTTGCCCACCGAGTCCCAGTCGATGTTTTTGTACTTAAAGAAGGTGTAATGCTCGTCGATGATGGTCCACAGGGCGTCGAAGTTGCCCTGGGCGTCGTTGGAAAACTCCTCTTGCTCGTGGCAGGCCGAGAGCAGCAGGAGCAAACCCAGGGCGAGCAGGATGATGCGTGATGACGATTGTTGCATGCTGATGAAAGGTTGAAAACTACACAAAATAGATTGGCAAGAAAAGCGCTCTTGAAACGCCAGGTTAGTACTGTGGCGACACCACTGCGCCTCGAGGTTTCTTGCCGTGGCACAGGCTGAGCAGCTCGCCCCCTATGCCTATGACCAGGGCATGAGTGAAGATGTGGGTGTTGATGTGGTTCACCCACGAGGTCTCGATGCGGCCGCGATAGCCCAGGCGCAGGGTGGTGCCGCCCAGCCGCCAGTCGGCTGTGAGGGCATGGGTGAAGTCGAAGCGGTTGCCCCACCACCCAAGGTGCACCAGGCCGCGGTGGTTGCCCTCATATATTTCATAGTAGGCCTCGTCGTAGTCGGGCGAGAAGAAGCCCCCCGCCACGGGCAGCGAGCCCTCGTAGCGCAGACTGAGCCGGCGGCCCAGCAGGCGCGTGTTCCACACGGCCATGGCATTGAAGCCCACAGCCCAGTGTATCTTGGCCGTAGCCACGTTGTTGCTGTTGTTGCCGTTGTAGATGGCACCGCCACGCAGCTGAGTCATGGGCCCTATCATGAGTTGGGTGCCGCGCAGGCCGCCAGGATTGTACCAGCGCCGCATCATCGACCAGCGGCCCTCGAGCATGAGCGAGTGCATGGTGTGGTTGCCCGCCGGGTTGCGCGTGTGGTCGTAGTCGACGCCCACCTCGAGCTGGCGCGTCCACCGCAGGGGGGCAAAACCGGTGGCCTGGAAGTGCTCATAGCCCAGGCGCACGTTCTGCCCATGATAGGCAACGGGGGTCATGTAGGTGTCGAGCAGCGAGGCATGGCCCACGTCGAGGGTGAACATGCTCACCACCGGGCGCAGCACCTGGGTTGAAGTGTCGCACTCCTGCTCATGGCCATGAGCGGGCAAGGCAGCACTCGCAGCAAGCACAAGGGCTGCAGCCGCCAGCCTAATTGTCGCGAGGCTTCTCATTGCCCTCATTGTTGCTGTCGTCGAAGAGGCGGGTCTGGCCCGTGAGCCGGTCGCGCACCTCTCGCTGGTCAATCACATCGGTGGCTGAATCATCGGTATCGACAAGGCCTTCAACCGGGGCGATGTCGGTTGCGGGAGCATCCTGCTCGGGCACCTGCCGGGGCTCAAGCTCGGTCACAGTGTCGATGGCGTAGTTGCTCACACGCTTGCCCTTGGCCTTGAAGCTCTTCACGCCTATATACTCGTCGGCATCGATCACGAGGCTGTCGCGGAAAGCGTCGCCGCCGCCAAACTTCACCTCAAAGCGCGGATAGCGCGCGTCGCTGAGCAGCAGCAGGCGCGAGTCGGGGTTGCCGCCCGTCATGCTCTGCTTCTTGGCGTTGTCGTCGAGCGTGAAGCGCTTGATGTAGTAGTAGCCCTGGTCGGCATCATCGACAATGGCCGTCCACACCTTGCCCTCGTCGTATTTCTCGATGCGCAATATGCCCTCCTCGTAGTGGTTGTTCTCGTCGCTGGTGGTGGTGTAGAAGTCGCCGTTGCGCATCACCACAAGCACGCGGTCCTCGCCGCTGAACTTGCCCAGCGAGTAGCCGTGACCCTCATAGTTGAGACGCAGAATATCGGGGTCAAACCACACCTCGCGGTCGCCCAGTGTGGAGATGCCATGCTCCTTGAGCGAGATGCGGTGCACCTCGTTCTTGGTCACTATGTTGCCGCGGGCCGTCTTGCCCTTGATGGCGAGCTTCGACAGGTCGACGTCAAATTGCAGCACCTTGAGCCGGAACTTGGGCTTGAGCGTGACGCGCAGCACCTCGGCCTCGCCGTTGGGGTTGGCAGTGAACCACAGTATCTTGCTGCCTGGCTTGCCCATCGTCACGTCATACTCCTTGTCGCGCGTGACGCCCGTCACCGCAAAGCGCTTCATGTAGACGATGCCGCCGCGGCCGTCCTGGTAGAGCACGTTGTAGATGGTGCGCTTGTCGTTGCGATTGAACACGTTCACATAGAGCACATTCTTGCCCACATACACCTTGTCGCTCACCTTGATGACCTTGTACTTGCCGTCTTTGTAGAAGATGATGATGTCGTCGATGTCGCTGCAGTTGCATATGTACTCATCCTTCTTGAGCCCGGTGCCCAGGAAACCGTCGGCACGGTTGATGTAGAGCTTCTCGTTGGCCACAGCCACCTTCGAGGCCACAATGGTGTCGAAGTCGCGCACGATGGTGCGACGCGGGTGCTGAGCGCCGTATTTCTTTTTCAGGTTGGTATACCACTCGATGGTGTAGTCGACCAGGTGGGCCAGCTTGTTGTCGATGTCGGCAATGCGGTCGTTGAGCATCGCGATGTAGTTGTTGGCCTTGTCGCTGTTGAACTTCAGGATGCGGCCCATCTTTATCTCAAGCAGCTTCAAGATGTCGTCGCGCGTCACCTCGCGGTAGAAATGGGGCTTGAACGGATCGAGCCGCTTGTCGATGTGGGCCACTGCGGCATCCAGGTCCTTCGACTGCTCAAAGGGGCGGTCCTTGTAGATGCGCTCCTCGATGAAGATTTTCTCAAGCGAGGCAAAGAAGAGCGACTCCTCGCTGTCGTGACGCTGATACTTGAGTTCCTTCTCCAGGATGTCCTTGGTGCGGTCCACGCTGAATCGCAACAGGTCGCTCACGGTCAGGAACTGCGGTTTCTCGTCTTTGATCACACAGCAGCATGGCGATATGCTCGTCTCGCAGTCGGTGAAGGCATACAAGGCGTCGATGGCATTGTCGCTCGAGGTGCCTGGCATCAAGGTCACAATGATCTCGGCAGTCGAGGCTGTGTTGTCGTCGATCTTCTTAATCTTAATCTTACCCTTCTCGTTGGCTTTGGTCATCGACTTGATGAGCACATCGGTGGTTTTGCCGTAAGGCACATCCTTGACCAGAAGTGTCTTGCTGTCGATTTTCTCAATTTTGGTGCGCACCCTCACTGTGCCGCCGCGTTCACCGTCCTTGTAATTGCTCACATCGACATAGCCGCCTGTAGGGAAATCGGGGTAAAGGTGAAACTCCTCGCCCTTGAGATAAGCCACAGCAGCGTCGATAATCTCGTTGAAGTTGTGAGGCAGTATCTTGCACGACAATCCCACGGCAATACCCTCGGCACCCTGAGCCAGCAGCAGCGGAAACTTGGCCGGCAACGTGATGGGCTCCTTGTTCATGCCATCGTAGCTCAGCGTCCAGTCGGTCACCTTAGGGTCAAAAACCACGTCGAGCGCAAACTCAGAGAGCCGCGCCTCGATATAACGTCCGGCAGCAGCACCGTCACCCGTGAGAATGTTGCCCCAGTTACCTTGCGTGTCGATGAGCAGGCCTTTCTGACCCAGCTGCACAAGCGCCGAGTAGATCGAGGCATCGCCGTGCGGGTGATAGTGCATCGTGTCGCCCACAATGCCGGCCACCTTGTTGTAGTGGCCGTTGTCACTCTCCTTCATCACGTGCATGATGCGACGCTGCACTGGCTTGAAGCCGTCCTCGATGTGCGGCACGGCACGCTCCAGGATCACGTAGCTGGCATAGTCGAGAAACCAGTTCTCATACATGCCCGAGAGCTGCAATTTCTTGTCTTTGGGTACCTGATAGGTCGAGTGCGCGCTGGGCTGCACAGCATCGCCGCCCCCTTCAGGCCTGGCGTCTTGTCCCTGGGTCAACTCGTCGGGATCTTGTTCGTTATCTTTCATAAACTATAATTGGATGCTAAGTGAGCAATTAACCTACAAAATTACTAAATTTCAAGCTACCATCCAAAATCAAAAAAATTCAGCGATGCGGTTCGTCCAGGGAAGTGTCGAGAGGACATGACACAAAAAAAAGAGAGAGCACGCGTGAGGAATGTGTCCTCGCTTTGTGCTCTCTCCACTTGTAAGGGGCGGTTACCTACTCTCCCACTTTCGCAGTACCATCGGCGTGACGAGGCTTAACTTCT
>Ga0256406_1000992_pt1 | contig 47613 bp, 38 predicted proteins | sample RumenRJG_03DNA_FD_185986 | JGI IMG/M metagenome (GOLD analysis project Ga0256406, IMG submission 185986) | Bovine rumen microbial communities from Lethbridge, Alberta, Canada - RJG_03 | ecosystem: Host-associated > Mammals > Digestive system > Stomach > Rumen | place: Canada: Alberta | collected... | reverse complement strand
GTGACAACCCGGTTGGTTCGAAGCAGATCTACGAACAGCTGTCTTCTGATTCCAAGTACACCAACGTCATGAATGCCAATGCTAACGGCATCCCGTGCGTGACCTTCGATAAAGACGAGGACAAGGTTTCCGGTCTTGCTTTCGCGGATGTGAACGGCCAGATGTACACCGTGATGGTCACACCGAACGACGACAAGGATTTCGTTCCGACGATGGAGAACATCATCTATTCTGTCAGCCCGTCCGACACGACTTCCGGCGCTGAGTCTGCTGAGGACGTAGCCGTTTCCGTTGATGATTCCGCCATCTCCGGCCTTGAAGCTGCTGCAAAGTAATTTCATCTGAAAGCAAAAACGGCCGCTCGTCTGAGCGGCCGTTTTTTATGCTGATCACACTGACCGGTTGCACATATCGCTGCGCACGAATCCCTGTCCGCATTCACGCCGGCGCGAATACACAGAACCGAAAACAGGAAGCACATCTGCCTCATTCTGACAGACGTGCTCCCTGTTTTCTTTTCCTGTGATCATTTTATTCGAGCTCGAACGCACCCGTATACAGCTGGTAGTACGTTCCCTTCTGTTTCAGCAGATCGTCGTGCGTGCCGCGTTCGATGATCCGGCCGTGATCCAGCACCATGATCGCGTCCGAGTTCCGGACCGTCGAAAGCCTGTGCGCGATGACGAACACGGTGCGGCCCTTCATCAGATTGTCCATTCCCTTCTGCACAAGCGCCTCGGTCCGCGTATCGATGGAAGAGGTCGCCTCATCCAGGATCATCACCGGCGGATCCGCCACCGCCGCGCGGGCGATGGAGATCAGCTGCCGCTGGCCCTGTGAAAGCTGCGAGCCGTTCGCCGTCAGCATCGTCTGATACCCGTCGGGCAGCCGGGTGATGAAGTCATCGGCGTTGGCGAGTCGGGCCGCCTCGACGCACTCCTCGTCCGTGGCGTCCAGTCTGCCGTACCGGATGTTTTCCATCACGGTACCGGTGAAGAGGTTCACGTCCTGAAGCACCACGCCGAGAGAGCGGCGGAGATCCGGCTTGCGGATCTTGTTGATGTTGATGCCGTCGTAGCGGATCTTACCGTCCGGGATATCGTAGAAACGGTTGATCAGATTGGTGATCGTCGTCTTCCCCGCGCCGGTGGCGCCGACGAAGGCGATCTTCTGGCCCGGCTTCGCATAGAGCGAAATGTCGTGGAGTACCTGTTTTTCCGGCGTGTATCCGAAATCCACATGCTCAAGCACCACGTCGCCGCGCAGCTCCACGTAGGTGGTCGTCAGATCCGCTTTGTGGAAATGCTTCCACGCCCACATCCCGGTCGGCCGATCCGACTCGACGATCTCACCGGCTGCATTTCTCTCCGCGTTGACCAGCGTGACATATCCCTCGTCCTGCTCCGGCTGCTGATCGATGAGGTCAAAGACGCGTCCCGCGCCCGCAAGTCCCATCGTGATCATCGGAACCTGCATCGACACCTGACCGACGGTCTGGGACAGCTGGCGCGCCATGCTCAGAAACGAGATGATGATGCCGGCCGTCATCGTACCGAGACCGCCGAGGCCGACATTACGTGCACCTAAGTAAGCCATCGTCGCGCCGGTGAACGCCAGCAGCACGTACATCAGGTTGCCGACGTTCATCAGAATCGGCATCAGCACGTTGCCGGCGGCGTTCGCCCGGTTGCTGTCCTCAAAGAGCTGCTCGTTGATCTTCATGAAATCCTTCTCGGATTCCTCCTCGTGACAGAAGACCTTGATGACCTTCGTGCCTTCCATCATCTCCTCGACGAAGCCCTCTTCCTTAGCGAGCGACCCCTGCTGTCTCACCATGAAGCGGGCGGAATCGCCGGCGAATTTCTTCGAGATCCGCGACATCACGAACAGAACCACAAGAACGGCGAGCGTAAGCCAGACGCTGTAATAAAGCATCATGATGAAGATCGCCGCGATCGCGAGCATCGACTGGATCACCATCGGGATCGACTGGCCGATCATCTGCCGGATCGCGTCGGTGTCGTTGGTATACGTGCTCATGATGTCGCCGTGAGCATGCGTGTCAAAATAACGGATCGGAAGGCTCTGCATCCGGTTGAACATATCTCTCCGGAAATCGTCCAGCGTTCCCTGCGTCACCGTCGCCATCAGTCTGGTGTAGATCAGTGACGCCATGACACCGGCCGCGTAGATGCAGGCCATCGTGGTCACGATCCGAATGAGCTGCGGCCAGACCGTGTCAAGCCCCTCCGTGATGCCCGGCGTGATGCAGTCGTCGATGAGCCGCTGCAGGAAGGATACCGCCACTGTGGATGCGATGCCCGCGATCACGATGCAGACGAGGACCACGGTCAGACGTGCCCGGTAATGGGCGAACACATATTTCATCAGGCGGCCGAAGGTTCCTTTTTTAACCGGAAGCGCCTCGCGGCCTTTCTTCCGCCCCGGCCTGCTCTCCGCATCGTCCGGTCTGACCTTCTCCTCCGGCCGGACCGCTTCATTTTTCTTTTCCATCGCCTTCACGCCTCCTTTCCCTTCATCTGTGAATCGTAGGTTTCACGATAAATGCCGTTCTTCGCCATCAGCTCCGCGTGCGTCCCCTGCTCGACGATCCGTCCGCCGTCCATCACGAGAATCTGATCCGCGTCCTCGACCGAGGAAACACGCTGCGCGATGATGATCTTCGTGGTCTCCGGGATCTCCTCCCGGAAGGCACGGCGGATCAGCGCGTCGGTCTTCGTATCGACCGCGGATGTGGAATCGTCCAGAATCAGAATCTTCGGCTTCTTCAGCAGAGCGCGGGCAATGCAGAGCCGCTGCTTCTGTCCGCCGGAGACATTCGATCCGCCCTGCTCGATGTAGGTGTCATACTTCATCGGGAACTGCTGGACGAACTCGTCCGCCTGGCTCAGACGGCAGGCGCGGAGAATCTCCTCGTCCGTCGCGTCCTTCTTTCCCCACCTCATATTCTCGGAAATGGTACCCGAGAACAGGACATTCTTCTGAAGCACGACCGCCACGGCGTTCCGGAGCGACTTGAGATCGTACTTCCGGACGTCGAGGCCGCCCACGTCCACTTCGCCCTCCGTGACGTCATAGAACCGCGGGATCAGCTGAACCAGCGTCGTCTTGGAGGAGCCGGTCGATCCGATGATGCCTACCGTCGAACCGGACGGAATCGTCAGATTAATGTCCGAAAGTGCCATCTTCTTTCCGTGCTTCGAATACTTGAACGAGACATTCCGGAAGGAAATGCTGCCGTCGGGGATTTCGGTGGCGCCGTTCTCCGGTGAAGTCAGCGTGCTCCGGAAGCTCAGAACCTCCGTGATTCGCTCCGCCGATTCCTGAGAGATGATCGTCATGACGAATACCATCGTCAGCATCATCATCGCGGCGAGGATCTGCACGCCGTAGCTGATCAGGGAGGACAGCTCGCCGGTCGTGAGCGCCGTGGCGCCCGTGCTGATAATGAGGCGCGCCCCGAAGTAGCTGACCAGCAGCATCGACATATAGATGCTGGCCATCATGATCGGACTGTTGAACGCGAGGATTTTCTCCGCACGAGTGAAGTCGCGCCGTACCTCCTCCGAGGCCCGGCCGAATTTTTCCTTCTCATAGTCCTCGCGGACGAAGGATTTGACGACCCGGATTCCGCTGACATTCTCCTGAACGGAATTGTTCATGGCGTCGTATTTCTTGAAAATGCGCACGAAAATCGGATGAACCCCGGCCGCGATTCCGAACAGCGAGACTCCCGTCACCGGAAGAATCACGAGAAAGATCAGCGACATGCGGCTGTTGATGTGCCACGCCATGATGACCGAAAAGACGATCATGAGCGGCGTCCGTACCGCGGTGCGGATGATCATCTGATACGCGTTCTGCACGTTCGTAACGTCCGTGGTCATCCGTGTTACCAGCGAGGACGTGGAGAAGCGGTCCACATCCGCGAAGGAAAATCGCTGAATCTGAAAAAACATGTCCTGGCGAAGGTTCTTCGCAAAGCCCGTCGAGCCTTTGGCCGCCTGACGCGCCGCCATCTGCCCGCAGAACAGCGATCCCATCGACATCACGACCAGCACCGCGCCGTCCGTCAGGATCGGCGTCATGGACGACCCGTTCATGTGGTCGATGAGAGACGCCATGGCCAGCGGGATAATGCACTCGAGAATGACCTCCATGGATACGAAAAGCGGCGACAGAAGCGACGGCTTTCTGTACTCTCTGAGGCTTTTCAGCAGTGTCCTAACCATACGATGCAATCACTCCTTTCCTTCTTCCGCCGCCTCCGCGGCTGCCCCGGTCCGCACGGCGCAGCCGGGATCAAGATTATTCAGAACCCTTGTCAGCAGCGTCTGCAGTGTTTTCCTTTCCTGATCCGTGAAGCCCCTCATCAGTTCCTCGTTTAAACGGTTCCGCCGCTTGGCCGCTCGCGCAGCTCCCTCATCAGCGCGGGCAGTGAGCGTCAGAAGGCGGTTCCGCCGGTCCTCCGGATCGACGGAAACCGTGATGAAGCCGTTTCGCTGCAGACGGGAAACCAGCCCGACAACGGTGGGATGCGCCACATCAAGGTGCGCCTCGACCGTCTTCTGCGTCGTGGATCCGCCGTTCGCCCGGAGGCACCCCAGCACGCGGACCTGCTCGAAGGTCAGTCCTTCCTTCTTCATCTCCGCGTCAGCCCGCTGATGCATCCGGATACTGATACGCTTCAGCAGAAGCGGAATCGAATCGTCCAATTGACCCTCCTTTGATTTGTAGCCGGCTACATATTAACGATTAGCGAGTATATACCCGCTCTCGAAAATTGTAAAGAACGAATTATTCCTTTTCCTGTTTTTCCCAGGAGGGCCGGACCGTCTGATGCATTGTCTTTCCCGTCACCGGGTGGAAAAAGGTAAGCTCCGCGGCGCAGAGTGCGATGCCCCCGCGCGGAAGCGGCGGCGCCGTTTCCGCCGCGCCGTACTTCCGGTCGCCCGCGATCGGCATCCCCGCGTGCGCGAGCTGCGCCCGGATCTGATGATGCCGCCCCGTCTTCAGCGTGATCTCAAGCGTCCGGTCTCCGACTCTCCTCCAGGAAAGCTCGCTCCGCTTCGGCGCGCCGCGGCCCGTCCGTTTCTCCTTCGGCTCCGGCACGACGCGGGTCCGGTTGGTTCCCGGCTCCTTCTCAAGCCAGTCGACGAGCGTTCCCTCCTCTCCCGGGATCGTTCCCCCGACCAGCGTCCGGTAGCGCCTTACGATCCGGCCGGCCCGCTGCTGTTCCGAAAGAGCGGCCGCCGCCTTCGGATTCTTTGCAAACAGGACGATGCCTTCCACCGGCTGATCGATCCGGTGAACGGGAAACACATCGCCGCTCCGTCCCTGCTCCCTTAAGCGCAGCCGCAACCGGCTCACAAGGTCCGCCTCCGTCACATTGGCCGATTCCACTGCCATCCCGGCCGGCTTCCAGACGACAAGGACCGAACGGTCCTCATACAAGATCTTCATCTCTGCCATTGGCGTGCCTCCTTTGCCGCCTGCTGATCTCCAGTCCGTTTCACTTTCCCGGCACGCTGCCGCGCGCCGTCTGCATAACCTTCATCCGGGAGCTCCTTTTTCTTCCTGTCACGCCTCCGCGCGCCGTCTGCATGTTCATCATGATCTTTTCTCTCCCGCGGTCCGCGCCTTCAGACGCCTGTAATACAAAAGGCAAAGCACGATCTGCAACGCGGAAGACGCCGGCGTGGCGAGTCCGATATGGAACAGCGAGACCGGCACCTGCCGGCTCATCAGGAAGGAAACGGGCACCCGGACGCAGAACGCGCTGATGACGCCCTGCAGCATGACGAAGCGCGTTTTTCCGATTCCATTATAGTAGCCGATGAAACAGAAGAAAACCGGGGTCAGCAGGCAGTCGATCGAGTAGGCGCGGAGATAATCCCAGCTCGCCTGAATCACCTTCGGGTCGCCGCTGAAGATTCCGGACAGCACGCCGCCTCGGAAAAAGCTCAGCGCGCTCATCAGCGCTCCGATGGCGAGAGACGTCAGGATGGCGTCGCGCAGCCCCCGCCGGGCGCGGTCCATCCGGCCGGCCCCGTAATTCTGAGACACAAAGGCCGCCATGGACTGCATGAAGGAGCTCGGCACAAGCATGATGAACGCGCACACCTTCTCCGCGACGCCAACCCCCGCGGACGCGGTCACGCCGAGTGTATTGACGATTGCCAGAATAATCAGGAAGGAAATGCTGACAAGGAAATCCTGGATGGCAATCGGCGTTCCCAGGCCGAGCACCTTCCCGATCAGCATATGGTTCCATCTCACCGACTGTCTGTCGAAAGCAAATGGCAGCTGCTTCCTTGAGATCATCCAGAGCGACAGCACGACGGAGAGCGCCTGCGCCGCGACCGTCGCGGCAGCGGCTCCCGCGGCGCCCATATGAAAGACAGCCACCAGAAGAAGATCCCCGGTCACATTGCCGGCGCAGGCGATCGCCACCGCGATCAGAGGCGTTCGGGAATCGCCGATCGCGCGGAACACGCTTCCGATCAGGTTGTACCATGTGATGACCAGCATGCCGCCCCCGCAGATGCGGAGATAGGAAACCGCCGCATCAAACGCCTCGTCGGGAACCCTCATGATCCGGGCTGTCTGAGGTGCAAAAAGCGCGAGGATGACACTCAGCGCAAGTCCGGCCGCCGTAAAGAATGCAATCGAAGCCCCGACCGTCTCGCCGGCTCCCTTCCGGTCGCCCTGTCCGGTCTTCTGTCCGAGCAGCACGGTGGTGCCCATCGCGAACGCGGCCATCACATTGGTCAGCGTCGCCATGATCTGCGCGCCGTTTGATACGGCCGACACATCCGACGACGTCGAAAAGCGTCCGACGACCAGCAGATCCACCGCTCCGTACAGCGACTGCAGGAGCAGGGCCGCCAGAACGGGAAAGGCAAACCGGATCAGTGCCGGGTAGATCTTTCCCTGTGTCAGTTCATTTCCGGTTTTCATAAGCCATACTCCCTTCCTCTGACGCACTTCCTGCAAAAAAAAGAAGCCGGACAGATCAACAGGCGTCTCAGCCTGTCATCTTATCCGGCTTTCCGTATCTCTTTCGTACGGGCTGCCCTCCGATGAACGTTATTACCTTATCATGTTCAGCGGAGCTTTTCAATTGTCTTTATGCGGAAGCGGCCCTGAATCGGACCGGACTGTCAGTTCTCCGCAGCCGCCGTCTTCTGCTCCTCAGCCTGCTTCGCCGACTGATGATTGAAGAAGGAAGCAAGAAGCGCTCCGGAGATGTTGTGCCATACGGAGAAAACCGCCCCCGGAATTGTCGCAAGCGGATACTGGGCGAAATGAGTTGCAGCCAGAGAGGTCGCGAGCCCGGAGTTCTGCATGCCGACCTCGATGGAGATCGCGCGGCACTTCGTCGTGTCGAGGCGGAGCAGCTTCGCCAGTCCATAGCCCGACGCATAGCCCAGCAGGTTGTGGCAAATCACGACGGCGAGGATCAGCGCGCCGGACGTCATGATACGGGCGGAATTGGCGGAAACCACCGCCGCCACGATCATCACGATCGCCACCGTGGAAACCAGCGGAAGGGCTTTCACAGCCTTCTGGGTGAATTTGCTGAAGAAGTAGTTGACGACAAAGCCTATGACGATCGGAAGGAGAACGACCTCCACTACCGAAATGAACATCGCGGCCACATTGACATCGACGGTCTTTCCCGCATACAGCAGCGTCAGCAGCGGCGTCATGATCGGCGCGAGAATGGTGGACACAGCCGTCATGCTGACAGACAGCGCCACATCGCCGTGAGAGAGATATGTCATGACATTTGAGGACGTGCCGCCCGGGCAGGTGCCGACCAGAATAACGCCAACCGCGAGCTCAGCAGGCAGACGGAAAACAACGGTCAGCGCATACGCGATCAGCGGCATCAGCGTGAACTGCAGCACCGCGCCGATGACGACGTCCTTCGGTCTGCGGAAAACGACGGCGAAGTCCGACGGCTTCAGCGTCAGTCCCATACCAAACATGACGACGCCCAGCAGATAGTTGATCCAGGATGTGGAAATCCAGCTGCAGGCTTCCGGCTTGAAAAGAGCCAGAGCCGCGACCGCGATTACGATCGCCGCCATCCATTTGCCGACGAAGCCACTCACGCGTTCCAGTGTTTTCATGATCATATCCCCCTTTGGATGGTGCGGCGGGCAAATAAAACAAAAGCCTTTGTCTCTACGGCAGATTGAATCTGCCCGAAGAGACAAAGGCTTTTGAACCTCTGCGGTACCACTCTTCCTGCATACGCTTCCGCGTACACCACTCAGCCGCATCGTCCGGTCCGGCCGGGCCGCTCTTTCGCAAATCACAGATGGTCGCTTCATCTGCGTTCCGCGTTTCACTGCCTGCCGCATCCTTCAATGCGCGATCTTTGATAACGGTGATCCTCCGTCGGCTCTTACTGAGCGTTCCTGCTGCCCGCACCCGATTCCGATCGAAACCGGCCGTCCGAACGCATCCCGCCGTTCCGCGCCGAAGCTCAGAGATGATTCTCCGGAAAGTCCTGTCCTGTCTCGCACCAGCCGACAGTTCTCTGCGCCATTCATTTTCCGGACGCTTCTCGTCACAGCCTGTCCTGTTCTATTTGCTCGTCTGTCTTAAGTACAGCGAAAAGTATAGCGCGGGCTGAAATCGATATCAAGTGCAATCCTGTACAGATCGCACAAATTATTTGTTTTGATTTGAGCGCATTACACAACATCGGGATTGATCCTCTTACCAGCGCAGCATCCGGCAAAGCCGGCCGCCATTCAAACACATGTCGGATATCCTGCTGAAAAGACTTGCGTTTCCGCACAAAACAAGCGGTCGTCGTACTATCACTGCCGTACGGCGACCGCCTTAACACTCATCGCTATTCAATTGGATTCAATACCTCGTGTGATCCAGGACTTATTTTCGCTATGCCTGAAGATCATTCTCTTGGTTGAAGTCTGTCTGCTTCCGTTGAATCTATATTGAATGTTTATTTTAATTCCCGACGCGTCGTTTCCTTTCTATCCCGCTGCTTCTTTACGCAGCTGATATCGGAAACTTAGAAATTTAATATCCCTTTTCTGATGTCCTCCCGCTTTCTTTCCGCCATGTCCGATTGACATCGGCTTTTCGGAATGTTCTCAGGCGATCGGTTCATCACTCTCTCCGTTACCGGATCGGCAGTTCTGCTCAATATGATAAGTCAGCGGATATACCATTTCGCGTTTTCGATTCCAACTCAATCTTACCGGTAGTTCTTACCTTGTAGAGAAATGGCTTTCTTGCGAGGAATTGCTGACTCTGCCGCCATCATATTGAGGAGCTATGTAGATCGGATCATCTGATGTGCCCAATGGAAACATCCTCCTCTCTTTTATCCCAGGTTCTTCGCTTCCGCTGCGTTCTTCTTCCTTTTCTTCTCTATTCTGAGGTTTGACTTCGGATTTCTCGTCTCCGGGGTTTTCCACCTCTGCAGCCTCAGCCAAGTGAGTTAATGGTGATTGAAGAAGTTTGTTCCTTTCTTTGTTGTCTTTACTATACCAAACGGCCCAGTAATTGTCAAGATTTTCATTTGTAAACAATCTGTTACCTGTTTATTAATGCGTTTTATTGCTAATATTCTGTCATTTTATAAACTTACAGAACTGTTTCAATAACTCCGTACAACACCTTTTGACGTCCGGACAGGGCTAGGCCCGGGCCGGGCTGGCGGATGGCGGCAAAGGCCCGGCCGGGCTGGCGAATGGCGGAAAACGCTCCGGGTCCGGCCGGCGGATGGCGGCAAAAGCCCGGCCGGTGAAGGATTGCAAAAGGCCCGGACCGAGCCCGGCGAAGGGCGGCAAAAGCTCCGCTCCGGAACGGCAAATGGACGGCAAATGGCCCGGCCTCCGCATGTCTCCATACCTGAGGCCGGGCCTTGCATCATGTGTCCGCCGCTGTTCAGTTGTTGCTGTACTGATTGACGAAGCCGATCTTGTTGAGCGGCCAGTATCGAAAGCCCGCCCGCGCCACGATCTGATCGCGGCGCACACAGGTCGTCGTCCAGAACCGGGAGTCGTTGCTGTGCGCCCGGTTGTCGCCCATCATAAAATAGCAGTTGTCCGGCACCGTGTACGGACCGAAGTCATCGTAGAGATCGGTGGAAGTAAACCCGTCATCCGTGTCGTCGTGCTCTCCGTTGATGTAAACGACGCCGTTTTTCACCTCAATCGTATCGCCCGGAAGCCCGATCAGACGTTTCACAAAAAGCTGGGACTCGTCGTCCGGATAGTGAAAGATCACGATGTCGTAGCGTTTCGGGTCAGAGTTCAGATAAGCGAGCCGGTTCCCGAAGAGCCGGTCGCCGATCATCAGCGTCGTCTCCATCGACTGGGACGGAATCTTCGCGTTGATCACCACAAATCGGTTGAGCAGCAGCACCGCGCCAACGATCAGCGCGTAGGGCAGAATCTCTTTAATGATTTTCTTCATGTTTCCTTCATTCTGTTACCGGATGCATCATCTGTGATTTCTGTAGTAATTGATGAGACAGCCGTCTTCGATAATCTCTCTCTCGTCATCCGTCAGATCGCCGGTCTTCATGGAAAAGGCAGCCGTCCGGCCATCCTTCACCACATAGGCCGTGATCTCCGGCGCCTTCTCCCTGATCTTCTCCGCCACACCGGGGATGTAGATCCAGTCGCCGTTCGCAAACGGCAGATCTCCCGGCCCGATCAGGAACGGGAGCATGCCCCAGTTGATGAGGTTCGAGCGGTAGCGCTTGGTCGCGTATTCATTCGCGATATTCGCCCATCCGCCGAGCACCTTCTGACAGGAGGCTGCCTGCTCGCGGGCGGAGCCGTCGCCCGGCTTCACGGCGAAGATCGTGGAGCCGACGCCGAGCTCTCCGGTCTCCGGGGCGGAGCCGAGAGAGGTCTTCAGCGTCTCGAGCACGCCGCCAAGCTCCGGGAGCGCCGCGGCCGCGGCGCCGATCCCGTCCGCGCCGTCTCCGATCAGCGCATCCTCCGCCTTCTTCACTTCCTGTGCACGTCCGACATAGTCCGGATCCTTACGCGAAAGAGCAAAGGACGCCAGCTTCAGCGGATTCGAGCGGTAGGACGAAGTCTCGCCGGAAGGAATCAGCTCATCCGTCGTCGTCACCGGGTCATGGATCTCCGATACCACCTTCAGCAGAAGGTTCTCCGGAAGCACGGGCATTGCCGGCCAGTCCTTGATGTTCGGTCCGTAGACGAGCTCCGCCGAAGGATCCGGCTGTCCCTTGCTGTCAAATACGCGGTTCGCGTAGATCTGCGAATCGAAGAAATAAGCCGGCTTCGTGAACGCGCCGTCGTATTCCTCCGCGCTGGTAAGCCGTCCCTGATTCGCCGCCGTCGCCGCGATCGAGCGGGCGTCCATCAGCGCGACGGACGAAATCTGGCCCTCCTGTACCTTGGACCCCTCCCGGTTCGGGAAGTTCCGCGTGGAGTGCCGGATCGAGAACGCATTGTTCGACGGCGTGTCGCCTGCCCCGAAACAGGGCCCGCAGAAGGCTGGCTTGATCACCGCGCCCGCGTCCACGAGATCCGCCAGCGTGCCGTTCTTCATCAGCTCACGCATGATCGGCATCGAGGCCGGATAGACGTTGAGCGAAAACGAGCCGCTGCCGATGCTTCGGCCGCGCAGGATATCCGCCGCGTCACAGATGTTCTCAAACCCGCCGCCGGCACAGCCGGCGATAATGCCCTGGTCCACCATCAGGCGGCCGTCGCGGATCTTTCCGGTGAGATCCACCTTCACTTTGTCGCCGAAGGCCACCTTCGCCCGCTCCTCCGTCTCCTTCAGAATCTCGTACGGGTGATCGTTGACCTCGTCGATGGTGTACGTGCAGCTCGGATGATACGGCATCGCGATCATCGGCTTCACCGATCCCAGATCCAGCTCGATGCAGCCGTCGTACCACGCGGTATCAGCCGGCTCCAGCGTCCGGTACGCCTCCGGTCTTTTGTGGATCCGGAAGTATTCCTCCGTCTTCTCGTCCGTCGTCCAGATGGAACTGAGGCAGGTGGTCTCAGTGGTCATCACGTCGATCCCGATCCGGTAGTCCATCGAAAGGCCGTGGACGCCCGGTCCGACAAATTCCATCACCTTGTTCTTCACATATCCGTTCCGGAAGACCTCGCCGATGATCGCGAGCGCGATGTCCTGCGGCCCGACGCCCTTCCGGACGCTGCCGGTGAGATAAACCGCGACCACCCCGGGCCGGCGGATGTCATAGGTCCGGTTCAGCAGCTGCTTCACCAGCTCCGGACCGCCCTCGCCCATCGCCATCGTGCCCAGCGCGCCGTACCGCGTATGGCTGTCGGATCCCAGCACCATCCGTCCGCAGCCGGCCAGCATTTCCCGCGCGTACTGATGAATCACCGCCTGCATCGGGGGCACATAGATGCCGCCGTACTTCTTCGCCGCGGACAGTCCGAAGACATGATCGTCCTCATTGATCGTCCCGCCCACCGCGCAGAGCGAGTTGTGGCAGTTCGTCAGCACATAGGGAAGCGGGAACCTGGTCAGTCCGGACGCCCGTGCCGTCTGAATGATGCCGACATAGGTGATATCATGAGATGTCAGTGCGTCGAAACGGATCTTCAGCTCGTCCATGCTGCCTGACGTGTTATGGGCGGCCAGAATCGAATACGCCATCGTCCCCTTCGCGGCGTCGTCCCGGCTCGCGGCGCAGGACTCCGCAAGTTCCGTGCCGTGAAGCAGATACACGCCCTTCGTGTGAAGCTTCATTTCATTCCCTCCTTCGGTTGCATGTTTCTCTGTACGTCTCCCCCCGCCCGTGCGCGAAGGCTGTCGGAGATCATCAGCGCGAGCCGCAGCTTCATGGCGCCGTCGAAGTTCCGGAGATCCAGCCCTGTCGCGGCGGTCAGTTTCTCCAGCCGGTACACCAGCGTGTTGCGGTGCACATAGAGATGCCGCGCGGTCTCGGATATGTTGAGATTATTTTCAAAAAATGCATTGATGATCTCGAGCGTCTCCTGATCGAGTCCCTCCGGGCTCTCCGTTCCGAACACCTCTTTCAGATAGAGGCGGCAGGTCTCCTCCGGAAGATCGTGTATCAACCGTCCGACGCCCAGCCGGTCGTACCTCATCACGGTTTCTCCAGCGTTGAAGACCCGTCCGATCTCAAGCGCCGCTGCCGCGTGGCGCAAGGCTCCGGCCAGCTCCGTCAGCCTCTCCGCAGGCCGGTCGTACCCGACGCGGACCGCTGTCATCGCCTCGGCGTTCAGCATGTCGACGATCGTATGGGCGAACCGTTCGGCGCTCTCCTCTGTGTCTGAAAACTGAGCCGCCCGGATCAGGACCATCCGCCGCTCATCCAGCTGCGAGAAAAGATCACTGGTCCGGCTCAGAAACATGGATTTCACCACTCGCTCCGCATCGCCGCCCGGCTGAGAGGCGCACTCGATCAGGTAGACCGTGCGCCGGATACGGTCCGGAAGATGGAACCGGGCAGCCGCCTGATAGAGGCGGTCCTCCCGGATCTGCCCCAAAAGGAGGCCCCGGAGAAGCGCAGCCTTGTCGTACCGCTCGGAGAAGGCCTCGGTCAGCATGCCGATCCGTTCGGCCGTCTCCCCGGAGTCAGGTCCTTCTTCCTCCACCGTCAGATGAAGTCCGGTTACCCGGTTCAGCTCGCCGAGCGCCCGCTTCAGGTCATCCTGACCGCTCATTCTCTCCTCCTGCCTTTGCCTCGAAATGGATTCTTCCGGGCGGGCGTTTCCTTCGACTGCCCGTCGTGCCCGGGCTGGCGCCTCTCCGCCCGTCAGCCCGTTCGCGCCTCCGGATGAAAGAAACACGGTCCGCGCGAACAGGCATTTGGGTCATTTTACCATAAATGAGGCCATATTAAAAGGCTGTACGCCGCCGGGGCGGCATACAGCCTCATCCGATCCGTCACAGTCTTCAGTCCGTGATGGTCTTCTCCGTATCCTTCTCGAAATAATGCGTCTTGCTCATATCGAACGCGAACTTCACGGTGTCGCCCGCTCTTGCCGGCGTTCTCGGATTCACACGGGCGGTCATCTGGGAGCCCGCAAAATCGAAATACAGGAACACTTCCGCGCCGAGCAGCTCGTAGACGCGGATCGGCGCCTCGATCGTCGCGTTGGCGTATTTCTCAAGATATTCCTTCTCGTCGTGGACATCCTCCGGACGGATGCCGAGCACGACCGTCTTGCCGTCATAAGCCTTCAGCGCAGACGCCTTGTCAGCCGGAACCTCAAGCGTATGACCGCCGACCTCAACTGTCACCTGCCCGCCCTTCGCGGACACCTTCGCATCCATGAAGTTCATCTGCGGCGAGCCGATGAATCCGGCCACAAACTGGTTGCACGGATGATCATAAAGGTTCTGCGGGGTATCGATCTGCTGAACCTCGCCGGCCTTCATCACGACGATTCTGGTTCCGAGCGTCATAGCCTCGGTCTGGTCATGCGTGACGTAGATGATCGTCGCGCCGAGTCTCTGATGCAGTCTGGAGATCTCGGTTCTCATCTGAACACGGAGCTTCGCGTCCAGGTTGGACAGCGGCTCGTCCATCAGGAAGACCTTCGGGTTACGGACGATCGCACGGCCCATCGCGACACGCTGTCTCTGGCCGCCGGACAGAGCCTTCGGCTTTCTGTCAAGGAGCTGATCAAGGTCAAGGATCTTGGCCGCTTCTCTGACCTGCTTGTCGATGACATCCTTCGGGACCTTGCGGAGCTTCAGGCCGAACGCCATGTTGTCATACACAGTCATATGCGGATACAGAGCATAATTCTGGAAGACCATCGCGATATCGCGGTCCTTCGGCTCGACATCGTTCATCACCTTGCCGTCGATCTTCAGCGTACCGCCCGTGATATCCTCAAGGCCGGCGATCATGCGAAGCGTCGTGGACTTTCCGCAGCCGGACGGTCCGACGAAGATGATGAATTCCTTGTCCGCGACATCGAGGTTGAAATCCTTGACCGCCTTGAAGCCGTTCGGATAGGTCTTGTCAATATGCTCAAGTGAAAGACTTGCCATTGGTTTTATCCTCCTGAAAGATTAGCATCGGCACAGCCAGCCGATCAGATAAACGATTCTCTCAAGCCCGTCTCTGCTGCCTCTGAACTGTTACACACAGTATAACGTCAGCCTGTATGGAAACGCTATGGAAGCCTGTACAAAAAAAGAAGGAATTCGTTGCCAATTTGACGAAAGAATCCGCTCAGAAGGCCCGAATCGTGTCGCCGGCCTCTCCCTCGTCCGCACCGATCCGCTTCACCACCACGTCGTAGCCGGCGTTCTCGTTCACCTTCACATGGACGGTGTCGCCGGCCTTGTGGTGCAGCAGTGCCCGCCCCAGCGGCGAGTCGATGGAGATCAGATTCTTCAGCGAGTTGCCGCGGATCGTCGTCACAATCCGGAAGGTCTCCGTCTCGTCGTCCTCGGGGAAATAGACCTCCACGCTCTTATCCATCGACACCTCGTCCGCCGCCGCGTGGTCCTCGATGATGACCGCTGTCTTGATCATATTCTCGAGGTACCGGATCCGGCTCTCATTCTGCCGCTTCGCGCTCTTCGCCGCGTGGTACTCGAAATTCTCCGACAGATCGCCCTGTGCTCTGGCCTCCTGCACCTCCGCGATCAGCTGAGGCTGCAGCTTCAGCCTGCGCTCATCGATTTCGGCCTGCATTTTCTCAATATCGCCTTTCGTCAGTCTGTCATGCATATTTACCGCACTCTTCCCTTTCTTACTCCTCAAGCACTTCAAATTCCAGATAATCGAAGTTCACATCCTCGATGAAGCTGTCCCGCCGGAACCGGGTTTTCGATGCGCGCTGAAATTCCCGGATATTGACATCAAGCCACTGGGGCACGGCCAGATCAAAGATCATGCAGACCTCATTCAGACAATGAAAAATCCGGTGTGTTCTCGTGTCGTCGCTGCAGTCCTCGACCACCGTATCCCGCATCAGATGGTTGTCCTTCCAGATCTTCGCCCAGATTCTCATGGCTCCTCCGTTTCTCCGCCCGCAGGAACAGCAGGACGGAGGATGCTCTCCCCCGTCCGCCCCTTTCGGAAACAGTCTGATTATAGCGGACGCGGCGTGCCGCGTAAAGCGGCTTCCGCTCCCGACCGGACCGGCTGCATGCGGAAAGGCATTCGCCCGGCTGCCTGCGAAAACACTTGGAAACAGCCCGGCGCCGCCCCGTCATACGGCGGGCCGCCATCCCGGTTTCTGCCCGGAACGGCGGCCCGCCGTGTCTTTTTTTGTCTGTGAAACAGCTGTTCATCCCTTCACCGCGCCGGAGACCATTCCCTTGATGATCTCCTTGCTGAAGATGAAGTAGAGGATGACGACCGGAGCCATGGTGATCAGCATCGCCGCCATCTGCTTCGGATAATCGGAAGCGAACTGACCCTTGAACTGCGTCAGCGCCAGGGGTACAGTCTGGAGCGACACGTCCTTGATCAGAACCAGCGCGAAGGAGAATTCATTCCAGCACCCGAACACCTGAATGATGCCGACCGTCGTCAGAATCGGGCGGCAGATCGGAAAAATGATCTGCCAGAGCGTCTGGGAGAAGGAGCTTCCGTCGATGGCCGCCGCCTCCTCAAGCGATGTCGGAATCGATTTGACGAACCCTTCCACCAGGAAGATGCCCATCGGCAGGCCGAAGGAGATATACGGAAGAAGCAGGGTATACCACTTGTTCGAGATGCCGCACTGCTTGAAAACCACATAGATCGGAACCAGCAGCGAGTGGATCGGGATCAGCATACCCATCAGGAACATCACGTAGAGCGCCCGGTTTCCTCTGAATTTCACCCGTGCGAGGATGTAGCCGACGATAAAGCTGAAGAGGATGATCGCCACGATAGAAATCGCCGTGGTCCGGACGCTGTTCAGCATGGACTGGGCGAGATGGTAATCCGGGTTCGTCAGAATCCGGATATAGTTGACAAGCGTCGGATGCTTCGGAAGGCCCACGATGTCGGCGTTGAACACGCGCTTTTCCTTCAGCGACGAGTACAGCATCCAGATAATCGGGAAAATGCATGAGATCGAAAAAACGATCAGAATCAGATTGATGAAGAAACCGCCGATTCCCCGCCGGATCTTTGCGCCGGCCGAGAGCGCGGACGATTTTCTGACTGTTGCCGCGGCTGCTGCCATAGTGCTCACGCCTCCTTCCCTTCGGTTGCTTTTCTGATCGCCCACTGCGAGCCGCCGATCACGGCCAGCGACAGGACGAAGATCGCGACGGAAATGCAGCTCCCGTAGCCCATGTTGGACTGCTCAAACGAGACCGTATATCCGTACATCGCCATCACCATCGACGATGTTCCGGGTCCGCCGGACGTCATGACGTAAATGTTGTCGAAGGCCTTCATGTTTCCGGCAATGCAGAGTGTGATGCAGACGAGCATCGTGTTCTTGATCAGCGGCAGCGTGATATAAACTGCTTTCTGAAAGCCGTTGGCCCCGTCGATCTCGGCACTCTCGAAAATCTCCGTGTCGATCGAGGCGATCGCGGAAAGAATGATCACCATATAATAGCCGATGTACTGCCAGATCAGCGGGATCGTGACGTACAGCATGACATGCTTGGAGTCATTCAGCCAGACCTGACAGAGGTCGCCCCGGCCGATGGCCTTTAGAAACCAGTTGATCAGACCGTATCTGTAGTGATAGATCATGTTCCAGATCAGGCCGATGCAGACCGCCGCGATGGTGCTCGGAAAGAAGCCGAACGTCCGGTGGATGCCTTTTAGTCTGGCCGTCTTGGAATTGACCAGCATCACCATGACAAACGCGATGCCGACCTGCCCGATGATGCAGGCCACTACCAGATAGATGTTGTGACCGAAGGCCTGCCAGAAGATCTTGTCATGGAAAAGCTGGCTGTAGTTCTGGAATCCGATGAAGCTCTTGTTCGGCCCGCCCTTCCATTCGAAGAAGCTGTAGACGAAGGCCGTGATCAGAGGCACAAACACCGTGAAGACAAACATCGCGACGGGAACCAGAAGATAGAGAAAAACGGTTCTGTGCTTCGGTTTGATGGTTGTCAGCATATCTGACTCCCCCCTCTCAATCTGAATGTCGGAAAAAGCCGTTCCACCCGCCCCCTCAAAGCAGGTGGAACGGCCCGTATTAACTGCGCGTCCGACGTATCTCGGAAACGTCCGTGTCAGGATGCCGAAGATTCAACGTCCGCCGTCGAAGCCGTGCCGGCCGCGTCAGCCAGATAGTTCTGCTCATACGCGTCCTGCGCGTCCTTCGCCACATCCTCCGGAGACTTCTCTCCGTTCAGCATGCTCTGAAGATCCTGATTCATGATGCCCCAGACCGCGCTGTTGATGTAGGAGTCATAGATCTCGCACTTCGTTGTGTCGACATAGCTGTAGTTGTAGAAGTCCTGAACCACCTGATCGAACTTGGAGAGGTCGACGTCGTCCACCTTGGTCAGTCCGCCGAGGGCGTACTTCTCAGCCACATAGGAGGCGAAAGCCGGTCCGGTCAGTTCCTGAGCCAGATCGATGCAGGCCGCCAGCTTGTCCGGATCATCCGCGACCTTGCTGTTGAAGGCCACCGCGTAGCCAAGGCCGATGTTCTGGGAGTCGGCATCCTCGGTCGCATCCGCCGGCTGCGGAAGAACCGCAAATCCGATGTTGTTGTACTTGTCCTCGTCGTCCGCCTTCAGCGTAGCCGCGATGTAGGACTCATCCCAGTTTCCGCCGATGAAGGCCGCCGCGTCGCCGCTGATGTAATATTCACGCGCATCCTCGTTGGTGACGGAGTTGAAGTCCTCGTTGAAGATCTTCGTCTCGGTGAAGAGATGCTGCATCTCCTTCAGCGCTGCCACGAACTTGTCGTCCGTGAAAGCCGCGCCGCTGCCGTCGATCAGGCTCTGGAACCAGTCCTTGCCGGTGTAACGGTCGCCCAGCGTGCTCAGGAAGTCGGAGTTGGCCTGCCACTGACCGCCGTTTCCGAACGCCACCGTGGTGATGCCCTTTCCGTTGAAGTACTCGGAAGCCTTCTCCACATCATCCCAGTTATCCGGGAACTTGTCGTATCCGGCGTCCTTCCACATCTGCTTGTCATAGATCACAACGGTGCAGGTGCCGCCGGTCAGAACCGGATAGCCGTAAACCTTGTCGCCGTCTTTGAACGGTGTGAAATAGTCCTGCTCATAGTCATCGTAGTAAGGAGAAGCCTTGATCGTGTCGGTGAGATCCATGATCAGGCCCTGCTTCGCCCACTGCTTCGTGTTCATACCCTGAAGCAGGAAGACATCCGGAAGATCGCCTGCCGCCGCCAGCGTGGCGATCTGGGTCTTGTACTCGTCATTGGCGAGAACGTTCTCCTTGACGCTGATATCCGAATGCGCGTCCTCCCACGCCTTCAGCGTTGTCCGGAAGCCGTCGGAGCCGCCGTTGCCTTCCGCCTCTTCGGATGTCGAGAAATGCATCAGGTTGATGTCACCCTTGTAGGCGAGATCATTGTTCGCGACCGGCGTCGCCGCGCTGACGACCGTCGTGGCACCCATCGCTGCGACCAGAGCGGCCGCCAGAGCTGTGCTGACCATTTTCTTTCTGTTCATATTGTTCCTCCTCTTATTGTTGCTTGTGAGAAATGTATTATGCAGGGCGGCGCATCAGCAGGCCGCCCGGGCATACTGTTTTTACTCCTGCCGGGTCAGATTCCTCACGGAATTGCCCTTCAGCAGCCTCCCCTCCACCACGGTCCGGTCGATCAGCGCCGTCTTCGGGTGCTCGATCATCCCGATGAGCTTCTCAGCCGCGATCCGTCCGATAGACGCCGTGTCCTGTTCGATCGTGGTGATCTTTGGCTCAAGCATTCTCGCGATATCGATGCCGTCGTAGCCGCAGATGGAAACATCCTCAGGGATCGAAAGCCCCCTCTCCTTCAGTGCGTTGACACCCCCGATGGCGGCCAGATCATCCGGGTACAGGATACAGGTCGGCGGCTCCGGAAGATCCAGCAGCCGCTTCGTGACCTCGCAGCAGCGCTCCGGGTTACGGTAGTCACCGTCCGTCACATACTCCTCCCGCACCGGAATCTGAAGACTTTCCAGCGTGTGATAGAAGGATCCGATCCGGTTTCTCGTGACCGGGGACTGATCGCCGCCGGTGATGTAGGCGATCCGCCGGTGCCCCATCTCCGCCGCGTAGGTGACCAGCGCCCGCATGCCTCCGATATTGTCCGAGATAACGGACGGCTTGCTGTCGTAGGTGTGGTCGATGGTGACCACCGGGATCTCGCTCCGGATCAGCTCCGCGACCTCCTCCTGATTGAAGTCCACGTTGGCGACCACAACACCATCCAGACCGCGGTAGCGGCTGTGCTCAAGAAACGTCATTCTGTGGTTCGTCCGGTTGGCGTTGAGAAACGTAAGATCGTAGCCTTCCGATTCCACCTTGTCCTTGAAGCTGTTGAGGATCGAACCGAAGTAGTCCTGCATCAGGCCGTTGCCCGCCCGGTCGACGAACAGAACACCGACATTGTAGGACCGGCTGGTCTTCAGCGCCCTTGCGGAAGCGTTGGGGAAATACCCCATCTCCTGCGCGGCCGCTCTCACCATCTGCTTGGTGGCTTCCGAGATGTCACTGTGGTTGTTGAGGGCTTTGCTGACGGTCGCCACAGACACGCCGCATCGAAGAGAAATATCCCGCATGGATACCATCTCCGAGCCCTCCTTTCCGTCTCTCTGTGTTTCCTTAATCGTTTTCGCAGCCTCAATATAGTTCATTTTGCCCGTTTGTGCAAGCTTTTTTATGTTTTTTCCGTGATTATGACATTATTTTGTCAGATTGTTCAAATAGTAAGCGGCATTATTTCGCAACATCAATAAAAATCCCGCGTCGAAACCCTGAAACATTCCGTCCCGTCCCGTTTCGACATGTTTTCAGTCTCTTCCCGTCCTTCCGAAAATGCCTTAAAAACCCATTGATTTCGGTCTTTTCCCTCTTTATAATAATAAGCACCCAGGAGGGAAGGGATTAACTTAATCGTTTTCGAAAAGTTCTCAGACAACTTTTCACAAAGGAGACTATCTATGAATTTCGGACACTTCGATGATGAGGCGATGGAATACGTCATCACCACGCCGAGAACTCCGCTGCCCTGGATCAACTATCTGGGATGCCGGGATTTCTTCACTCTGATTTCCAATACCTGCGGAGGCTACTCCTTCTATAAGGATGCGAAGCTGCTCCGACTCACCCGCTACCGCTACAACTCCGTTCCCTATGACAACAACGGAACCTACTTCTATATTAAAGACGGGGACACGGTCTGGAATCCTGGATGGCAGCCGACCCAGACGGAGCTGGACACCTACGAGTGCCGCCACGGTCTCGGATACAGCCGTTTCCGTTCCTCAAAAAACGGCATCGGTGCGGACCTTCTCTGCTTCGTCCCGCTGACGGATACCTGCGAGGTCCAGCGGCTCCGTCTCTCCAACACTTCGGAAGAGACGAAGGAGATCCGCCTCTTTTCCTATGTGGAATGGTGCCTGTGGAACGCGATGGACGACATGACGAATTTCCAGCGCAATCTTTCGACCGGTGAAGTGGAGGTGGAGGGTTCTGTCATCTATCACAAGACCGAGTATCGGGAGCGGCGCAATCATTTCGCCGTCTACGCCGTCAACGCGCCGGTGGATGCCTTTGATACGTCAAGAGACGCCTTTCTCGGCACCTACGGCGGACCGGACCGTCCGGAGGCGGTGCTTGCCGGCGCGGATACGAACTCCGTGGCGTCCGGATGGTATCCCGTGGCGTCCCATCAGATCAACCTCACGCTGAAGCCGGGCGAGAGCCGTTCCCTGGTCTTCGTCCTCGGATACTGTGAGAATCCGGAGGACCGGAAGTGGGAGGCTCCGGGCGTCATCAACAAGGAGCCGGCCCGGCGCCTGCTGGCCCGCTACCGGACCGACGCCGACGTGGAGCGGGCTTTCCGTGAACTGAAGGATTACTGGAAGGACCTGCTCTCCGCCTTCCATGTGGAGACGAAGAACGACAGGGTGAACCGGATGGTCAATATCTGGAACCAGTACCAGTGCATGGTCACCTTCAATATGAGCCGCTCCGCCTCCTACTTCGAGTCCGGTATCGGGCGGGGCATGGGATTCCGTGATTCCTGTCAGGATCTGCTGGGTTTCGTCCACCTGATCCCGGACCGCGCCCGCCAGCGCATCATCGACATCGCGTCGACACAGTTCGAGGACGGATCGGCCTACCACCAGTACCAGCCGCTCACAAAGAAAGGGAACTCGGATATCGGATCGGGCTTCAACGACGATCCGCTCTGGCTGATCGCCTGCACATCGGCCTACGTCCGGGAGAGCGGCGATCTGAGCATCCTTGAGGAGCTGGTGCCCTACAACAATGATGAATCCAAAGCCACGCCGCTCTTTGAGCATCTGACCCGCAGCTTCCGCTTCACCGCTACTCACAAGGGGCCGCATGGGCTGCCGCTCATCGGACGCGCCGACTGGAACGACTGTCTGAACCTCAACTGCTTCTCGGAGCATCCGGGCGAGGCGTTCCAGACCTTCGGACCGTCGGAGGGGCCGGTGGCGGAATCTGTCTTCATCGGCGGTATGTTCGTCAAGTACGGGCGCGAATACGCGGATCTCTGTGACCTTCTCGGAAAAACGGAGGAGGCCGCCGGCGCCCGGGCTGAGGTGGCGGAGATGGAGAAGACGCTGCTCGGCACCGGCTGGGACGGCGAGTGGTTCGTCCGCGCCTACGACGCCTTCGGACACAAGGTCGGTTCCCGGGAATGCGAGGAAGGCAAAATCTACATCGAGCCGCAGGGCTTCTGTGTGCTGGCCGGCGTGGGAAAGGAAGGCGGTCAGGCGGAGCAGGCGCTGGCATCCGTCCGGAAATATCTCGATACGGAATACGGCATCATGATCCTCCAGCCCGCCTACACCCGGTATCATCTCGAGCTGGGCGAGATTTCCTCCTACCCGCCGGGATATAAGGAAAACGCCGGTATCTTCTGCCACAACAACCCCTGGATCTCCATCGCCGAGACGGTGCTCGGCCACGGGGACCGTGCCTTCGAGGTCTACCGGAAGACCTGCCCCGCATACCTTCAGGAGAAGAGCGACATCCACAAGACCGAGCCCTATGTCTACTCCCAGATGGTCGCGGGGCGCGACGCCCGGTACTTCGGCCAGGGCAAGAACAGCTGGCTCACCGGCACCGCGGCCTGGACGTTCGTGAATATCTCCCAGTATATTCTCGGCGTTTATCCGACGCTGAAGGGGCTCGAAATCAATCCCTGCGTACCCCGCGATTTCGGCGACTTCCGGATTCAGCGCCGTTACCGCGGCGTCACGTATCAGATCGACGTGATCACGAACGGGGCTGAAAAGGGCGTGAAGTCGATGACCGTGGACGGCGTACCGGTTGAAGGCTGCATCATTCCCTTCGACGCGTCAAAAAAGGCCGTGCATGTCCGGGTGGAGATGGGAGCCTGATCATAACGAGGACCGGAGGCGCAAACCTCTGCCGCTCCCTCACTGCGCGGCGCAGACCGTGCGCCGCGCGTGTTCCGGGAAATTTCACCCGGCTCAAATTCCCGCCGGGAAATACTCGCCCGAACCCGGCAGACTGAAGCCCCTACACAGGGAAGCGGCGGGGACGGACCGATTGGTCCGTCCCCGCCGCTTCCTCACGTTCAGGTCCTGCCCCGTATGGCCGGGTTTCGTCCGCCGGCCTCTCGGCTCAGACATTGTAGCTGTTGAGATACGCGTCCTGCTCCGGCGTCAGATGATCAATCTCCATACCGAGGTAGCGAAGCTTCCGCTCCGCGATCTCCCGGTCAATCGACGCGGGCACCCGGTTGATCATCGGAAGACGGTCGTCTCTGTGCTTCACCAGATATTCCGCGGCCAGCGCCTGAACCGCGAAACTCATATCCATGATCTCCGCCGGATGGCCGTCTCCGGCCGCCAGATTCACGAGCCGGCCCTCGCCGATCAGATTGACCGAGCGGCCGTTCTTCAGCGTGTATCCGACGATATTCTCGCGGCGCAGCTCCTTCCGGACGCACTGATCCTCCAGCGCCTGATAATCCACCTCCACGTTGAAGTGGCCCGCGTTGGTGAGAATCGCGCCTTCCTTCATACGGAGCATATGCTCCATCGTGATCACGCCCTTGCAGCCGGTGACCGTGACGAAGACATCGCCCAGCGGCGCCGCCTCCATCATCGGCATCACCGCGTAGCCGTCCATCACGGCCTCGATGGCCTTCACCGGATCCACCTCGGTGACGATCACACGGGCGCCGAGCCCTCTCGCCCGCATCGCGACGCCCTTGCCGCACCAGCCGTAGCCGGCCACCACGACCTGCTTGCCCGCGACGATCAGGTTCGTCGTCTTGTCGATGGCGTTCCAGACGGACTGGCCGGTACCGTACCGGTTGTCGAAGAGGTGCTTCATCTCCGCGTCGTTGACCAGCATCATCGGGAATTTCAGCTCACCGGCCCGGTCCATGGCGATCAGCCGGTGAATCCCGGTGGTCGTCTCCTCGCACCCGCCGATCACCCCCGGGATCAGATCCCGGTAATCCCGGTGCATCATGTTCACCAGATCGCCGCCGTCGTCGATGATGATCTGCGGTCCCACGCGGAGCACACAGGAGAGGTGATGACTGTACTCCTCCTCCGTTGCCCCGTGCCACGCGAAGACCTCAATGCCGCGGGTGACGAGCGCCGCCGCCACATCGTCCTGCGTCGACAGCACGTTGCTCCCGGTCGCATAGACCTCCGCTCCGCCGGCGCGGAACACACAGGCGAGGTACGCGGTCTTCGCCTCCAGATGCACCGACAGCGCGACCTTCACGCCCTCGAAAGGCTTCGTCCTGCTGAAATCCTCACAGATGCTCTTCAGCACCGGCATATGCGCCTCGACCCAGTCGATCTTCCGGTTTCCGGACTCCGCGCAGGCCATATCTCTGATCTCACTCATTCGATCCGATCCTCCTTATCTGCGGAACCGGTCCGCGATCTTTTCCGTCTCGTAGTATACTTTTTCCGCGTCAATGGTGGTGTAGTTCCGGTCCCGCATCACGATCCGTCCGTTGATCAGCACGTCCGAAACCTCCATGCCGTTCGCCGAGTAGACGAGGGAAGCCTTCCGGCTGTAGAGAGGCCGCAGGTTCGGCTCGCGCTCGTCGATCAGGATCACGTCGGCCGTGCGCCCGACCGCGATCTCGCCGAGATCCTCCCGGCCGATCGCCTCGGCGCCGTTCCTCGTGGCGATACGGAGCGTCTCCTCCGCCGGCAGAACCAGCGCGTCCTTCGCGGCTCCCTTCTGCGCCATCGACAGCAGGTGCATTTCCCCGAACATGTTCAGGGCATTGTTGCTCGCGGCGCTGTCCGTTCCGAGGCAGACCCGGATTCCCTTCTTCAGCATCCGGGGAACCGGCGCGAAGCCGTTGGCCAGCTTCATGTTGCTGGCGGGGTTCGTGGCCACCGAGACGTTCGGACGGGCGAGCTTCTCGAAATCGGTGTCGCTTAAGTAGACACAGTGCGCCAGCAGGATCCGCTCGTCGAGCATGCCGAGCCGGTCCAGATACTCCACCGGCGTCGCACGGTGCTCGCTCAGGCAGGTGCGGTACTCATTCGCCGTCTCGGTCAGATGAATGTTGATCAGCAGATGCTTCTCATGCGCCAGCTCCGTCATATAGGCGAGCAGATCCTCGCCGCAGGTGTAGATCGCGTGCGGGCCGAGTCCGAACATGCAGTTGGCCCCGATCGCCTCGCCGTATTCCATCTCGTCAAAGGCCTCGCGGATCCGCTGAAGCGCCGCCTGATCCTTCCGGGACTCGCCGACGATGCCGCGCGTGATCAGCGCCCGCATGCCGCTGTCCGCGCAGGCCTTCACCGCCATCTTCGGGAACATCTGCTGGTCGACGAAGCAGGTCGTGCCGGTCCGGATCATCTCCATGATCGAGAGCATGTTGCCCCAGTACGCCTCCTCCGGCGTGAGTGAGTTCTCGATCGGCGAAATCCGTTTGAAGAGCCACTCGTCGAAGGGCACGTCGTCGGCGTAGTTGCGCATCAGGGACATATACGCGTGGGTGTGGGCATTGATGAGGCCCGGCATCATCGTCTTATGCGATCCGTCAATCACCTCGTCCGCCGAGAATCCGCGCGGCTCCCGCCCGATGCCGGAGATCCGGCCGGCCGTCACATAGACGTCGGTTCGCTCCGCCTCCGGGCTTTCCAGCAAGTGTACATTTTTGATCAGAATCCCCATCGGTCATTCCTCCGTTTTATCTTCCGCCGGCCGGACCGGCCGGGTTCATGATTGTGTTTTCCGAAAAGATGTGCGATAATCCACTCAAATTCCGGAACCGGAAGGGACAGCAGCGGGGCGGCGCGCGGCCGCCCTCGTTTGTGCTGTCACGGTCCGGATGGCGTTTGATTTACAGTATACCAGCAAGGAGGCTTAAAATGGAATACAAAACCAGAGGAACCTGCTCTCAGCTGATCCAGTTCGATCTCGAGGACAACAAAGTGCGGAATGTCCGTTTCACCGGCGGCTGCGACGGAAACCTTCGCGGCATCTCAAAGCTTGTGGAAGGGATGGACGCCCACGAGGTGATCCGCAAGCTGGAGGGCACGCCCTGCGGCTTCAAGAACACCAGCTGTCCGGATCAGCTCGCCAAAGCGCTCCGGACCGCTCTGCACGAGTGAGCGGCCTGTCGGCCGCCCCTCGGGGACAGGCTCCCGGGAAACGGCCGGACGGCATCGGAACGCCGCCCGGCCGTTTCCTTTTCGTAATCCCGTTTCACTTCTCCCACTTGTCGCAGAGCGCGGCGAGCTGATCCGCCATCTGGGCCAGTTCCTTGTTCGGTCTCCCCTTAAGAGCCCGGACCAGCGACTGCAGACGGTCCGCCGTGTGCTCAAGCCTGAGATACGGCGTCGCCTTCGTCGAAGCGGCCGCCGGCAGAGGGTGTCCCTCCGCGTCCAGCCGGACGAAGGGGACGCCCTCCGTCTTTTTCTCGCAGACGTTGTCCGTCAGATTCCAGACGGTTCCGGAATACGGCGCCTCCGCCTGAAGACCCAGCTTCTCATGAAGCAGTGCGCAGAAGGACTGCTCCACGCCGTCCTCGCCGTGCACCACGAAGACCCGCTTCGGCTTCTTCCGGAAGCCAGACGCCCAGTCCAGAAGCCCTTCCCGGTCCGCGTGTCCGGATATGCCCTTAAGGGACACGATCTCCGCCTGAACGCGGATGGTCTCGCCAAACAGCGTGACCTCCTTCTCCCCTTCGAGGATCTCCCGCCCAAGTGATCCGTTTGCCTGATAACCCACAAAGAGAACCGTCGACTCCGGCCGCCACAGGTTATGCTTCAGATGATGCTTGATCCGGCCGGCCTCGCACATCCCGCTGGCCGAGAGAATCACCTTCGGCGTCTCGTCCTCGTTGATCGCCCTGGATTCGTCCGTGGTCAGCGCGAGCTTAAGGCCCGGGAACGTGATCGGGTTGATGCCTTCGGCGATCAGCGCCTGCGCCTCCCCGTCGAAGCAGTCCGTGTAATGCTCATTGAAAATGCCGGTGGCTCTCGTCGCAAGCGGGCTGTCCACATACACCGGAAAGCCGTCATGACCGTGCACGAGCTTCTCCGCCTTGATCTCGCGGATGATATAGAGCATCTCCTGCGTCCGCCCCACCGCGAAGGAGGGAATCACCACGTTTCCGCCCCGGTCCAGCGTCCGCTGGATCACCTCCGCCAGCGCGGTCCGGTAGTCCGGCCGCTCGCCATGGCTCCGGTCTCCGTAGGTGGATTCGATCAGCAGATAGTCCGCCGAGTCGATTTTCTTCGGCTCCTTCAGAATTGGCTGATCATGGTTGCCCACGTCGCCGGAGAAGACGATTTTCGTCTCCTTCCCCTGTTCCTTTGCCCAGACCTCGATCGCGGCGCTTCCGAGCAGATGCCCCGCGTCGTTGAACCGGATCCGGATCCCGTCAAAGACATCGATCACCTTGTCATACGGGCAGGGAACGAAGCACCGCATGATCCGGTCCACGTCCTCCGCCGTATAGAGAGGAACGAAGGGAGGAAGTCCCTTCCGGCGGCCCTTCCGGTTCCGCCACTCCGCCTCGAACTGCTGGATGCCGGCGGAATCCAGCAGCATGATGTCGCAGAGATCGCAGGTGGCCGCCGTGGCGTAAACGCGGCCGCGGAAGCCTCTTGCGCCGAGCAGCGGAAGAAGACCCGTGTGATCGATGTGGGCGTGCGTCACGAAGACGGCGTCGATCTCGGAGGCGGGGATGGGGAGAGGTGCATTTTCAAAGATGTTGCGGCCCTGCTCCATACCGTAATCAATCAGAATGCTGCGACCCGCGGCCGTAAGTAAGTGGCAGCTGCCGGTCACTTCGTGATCGGCACCGATAAATGTAAGCTTCATGGCCCCTCCGTTTCTTGAGTTTTCACACGCAATATGCCATAATGCATACGCAATCCGGACACTCAGCCTGCGGGAAAATCCCGCGCCCGGCTGTCTGTGTCCAGTATACCACGTACAGAGGAAGGATCGAAGATGAAGAAAATCGTTCTGACCGGCGGCGGTACGGCCGGCCATGTCTCGCCGAATCTCGCGCTTCTCCCGGCGCTGAAGGAGCTCGGCTACGAGGTGTATTACATCGGCTCCTACGACGGCATGGAGAAGGCGCTGGTCGCCCCCTACGGGCTTCCGTACACCGGAATCTCCACCGGCAAGTTCCGCCGGTATTTCGATCTCCGCAACTTCTCGGACCCGTTCCGGGTGCTGAAGGGCATCGGCGAGGCGAAACGCGCGCTCCGCTCCATCCGGCCGGATATCGTATTCTCAAAGGGCGGCTTCGTCTCGGTTCCCGTGGTCCGCGCCGCCCATGACCTTCGTATTCCGGTGATCTGCCACGAATCCGACATGACGCCGGGGCTGGCGAACCGGCTCTGCATTCCGATGGCATCGAAGGTCTGCTGCAATTTTCCCGAGACGATGAAGGACCTCCCAAAGGACAAGGCGGTCTACACGGGTACGCCGATCCGGGCGGAACTGCTCAACGGCAGCCGGGAACGCGCCCTCGCCTTCACCGGCCTCAGCGGGAAGAAGCCCGTCATCCTGGTGATCGGCGGCTCTCTGGGCGCCACTGCCGTCAATGACGCGGTGCGGGCGGCTCTTCCGGAGCTGCTTCCCTCCTATGACATCATCCATCTCTGCGGAAAGGGCAAGCTGGATCCCTCTCTTGAGGGCACGGAGGGTTATCGTCAGTACGAATTCATCCGGGAGGAACTTCCCGACCTCTTCGCGCTGGCCGATCTTGCCGTCTCGCGGGCCGGCGCCAACGCGATCTGCGAGCTGCTGACGCTGAAAAAGCCGAATCTTCTGATACCGCTGTCCGCGAAAGCCAGCCGGGGCGACCAGATCCTTAACGCACGCTCATTCGAGCGTCAGGGCTTCTCGGCTGTACTGGAGGAGGAAGCCGTCACCACGCAGTCGCTGACCGCCGCCGTGAACGATCTCTACGCCAGCCGCGGCCGGTACATCGAGGCGATGACAAAGAGCAGCGGCACCGACTCGATCCGCGTCATCACGGATCTCATCGAAAAGTGCAGGCTGAAGCGTTAAAGACGAAGAACAGCAGGGGTCGGCGTTTCCGGAAACGGAAACGCCGACCCCTTTTCTTTTTGTCCCGTCCGGCCCTGTCCGCCGGCCTCCTCCCGCTCTTCAGCCGTTCTTCACCGTCGCGGGCGACTCCACATACGAGACGAAGACGTTGCCGCCCTGCTCCATGCTCTTCGTGCTGTCCTTGATACCCATATAATAGTGTTCGCCCGTGTCGAAGTTGTAGAGCAGCGTGTTGTACCGGTCGTATCCCACGATGACCGCGGTTTTTCCGTCCGCGAGACGGGTGACGACTGCATTCCCCTGCGATACCAGATACAGCACCTGATCCAGCGTGCAGCCGGTCAGATTCAGTACGGTCGCATCGCCGCCGGCTCCGCTCTGAAGCTGATCCGCGTTCATCTCACCGGACAGGAACACCGACGGGATGTCCTCGTTGTTGAGGTTCGTCTTCGTCTGCTTGTTTCCGCGCTCGTAGATATACTGGCTGTCCTGATTGAGAACGATGCCCGTGCCCGCGTCCGCGTCCGTCACTGCCTTCTCCGGATCCGTGCAGACCTCCTGAAGCAGTCCCTGAGTGTAAACATAGTACAGCGGATAATCATCCTTCTCCGCATAGGCAATCGCAGCCGGATCCTTCTGGCCAAGACGCAGCCGGAAGCCGGACACCGACGGGTTCAGCGACGACACCGCGCCCGGCAGCTTCAGTGTGACCGTTGTGCCCTGGCGCGAGCTGGAGGAGAGCGTGACCGTCACCGCCGATTTCGTCTGCTGATTGTTCATGATGTTGTCATCCGCTGCCGGAGTATAGCCGCCGCTGCCGTCCTTCGTGGCGCAGGTCAGCTGGGCAAGTCCCGGCTCCATGGAGACATCGGTGATATAGGTGCCGTCCTTCCTGTAGTCCTTGACCAGCGTGCCGTTGAACTCCTCGATCCGCAGCTCGTTCATCGCGAAGGTCACATTCCCGGAGACGCCCGAGACAAGGTCGCTCTGGTTCGCGACGCCGTAGAGAATATCCTCGTTGAGGAAGCCGAGCGTCTTGATATACGTCCCTTCCGCGGCTTTCACAGTCCTCTGCGACGCCGTATTCAGATCCATCACCGTGATGGTCTGGGAAGCGTCCGGCTTCATCTCGTTCATCCACGCGATGGACGCGCCTGTGACGGAGGAGACAAAGCAGTCCGGATTGATATCACTCAGGATCACCTCGGTCGAATTGGTGGTGAGGTCAACGCGGTACAAGGCCCGCTGCAGGTAAAAATACGCGTTTCCGCCCGGCGTCACGTAGCAGAGCCGGCCCATATCGTCCTTCAGCTGTTCGAAGCCGCGGTTGTACGGGACGAAGGCCCGCTCGGTGACCGTGGAAGTCTCGGCGTTGTAGTGGCAGACCGACACGCCGCTTCGTCCCTCGTGCGGACCCCGGCTCATATAGCCGTAGACGACAAAATCCATTCCGCCGCCCTCACTGACGCGGACGATCCGGATACCGTAATCGCCGCTGTCGTCCCGTTCGTCCGATCCGCTTCCCGTATCGTGGAAGGAAAACACGCAGACGAGCTTCTGCGCCGGGTTGTTGTACTCCCACAGCGCGTTGTCCTGAACAAATGCGACCGTGTCCGATGTGTCATTGGACAGATACTGCACATCCTTCTCCGCCACGCCCAGCACCACGCCGTTGGCGTTCAGCGCGGCACGCGAAGAGCCGTCGTAGCACTGCAGCGCCTTCCGGTTAAAGTTAAGCAGCATCATTTTTCCGTTGTAGTAGCGGAGCCGGTAGTATTCCCATACATGGTAGATCTCCGTTCCGGCGTCGCCGTCGGCGGAAATCAGATAGTCGTTGGTAATCGTGCAGGTCTCTCCGCTGATCGCCTTGATGGTCGGAACCGCCTTCCGGAAAATCCGGGGATTCAGCGTTCCCCAGCAGACCTGTGTCAGCGAGGACTTGATATCGACGGTCGTATAGGAATTGTTCGTGATCGTGTTGTCTGTCTCCAGATAAGCGTTGAGATCCGAGGAACCGGAGGGATTCATACAGCCCTCGTAGAAATTGTAGACGAACTGGACGTATTTGTCCGTCACCGGATCGGACCGCTGAATCACACGGGAATAGTAGTAGACCGTCTCATCCTCCGTGGTGATCTCGAAACGGATCGGATACTCCCGGTTCATCAGAATCGGCTCCGTCAGACTGAACGTCGCGGACATATAGTCGCCGTCGGCCGTGAAGTGGCCGATCTTGGCGTTCTCCACCACCTCGCCGGTATCCGGCGCGGACACCTCATAGGAAACGGAGCGGATGTCGTTTTTGTACGCCTTGTAGGAGACCGTGATGCTCCGCTTCGTCGTGACCGGAATCAGCCCGTCCCGCATATTGGCGGCGTCCATCTTCTGCACATACCCGCGCATCCGGTCTACCTTGTTCCCGCCGATATCGATATACATGACAGGAAGCGTCGGATCACTGAGATCCGACGCACCCGACGACTGCTGCCGCTGAATCACGGACAGGTTTGAAAAGAGCGCGACGCCGGCGAGAAAGACGACGACGTACGCAATCACCCTGCTAATTCTTTTTTTCACGATATTTATGGGAATCCTCCAGAACCATGTCCTTGACCTTCATCAGACGGACCTGCGTACTGCGTTCATTCTCGTCAAGCTTCATGGTGATGTATCGGATCCCGGACTGCGTCTCGGGAATGATGACATGTTCCAGCGCGTTGACGCGCCTGCGCGTCTTCTCGATCTCCGCGGCCATCAGCTGGCAGGATTTTTCGATCTCAGCCAGCTTCAGCATATCCGACAGCACATCGGACAGCGACTGAACCGCACCATCCAGATCTCCTGACGTGAAGGCAAAGCCATAGGAAAAGATGTCGTTTTTATCAGCAGTCCTAGTATCGTAGCCGAAGACCGGAATGTCAACACTCATTACATTTTTTTTGCTCTGTTTCAGATAGACCTCCTGCTTCGGCGTCATCAGCGCCGTGCGGAGAATCTCCTCCGACATGCCTGCCTTCGCAAGAACAAAATTGCGGTTGGCATCCGTGATGCCCTTCTCCACCTTCTTTCGCAGCTCCATGTCCTCCTTCACGAGAGTCAGGAACTGCCGCATCAGCTCATCGCGCTTGTCCTTCAGCAGGCGGTGGCCCTTGACGGCCGTCACCAGCTTCCGCTTGAGGCGCGTGAGCTCCATGCGGGTGGGCGTTACCTGTGTAGAGGCCATGAAAGATCCTCCTTATTTCTTGTCATAGTACTGGTCCAGAATCCGGTCCGGAATCCGGTTCAGCTCGGAACGCGGAAGAATCCGCAGAAGGTCCCATCCGATCTCCAGCGTTTCCTCGATGGAGCGGTCCGTCTCATATCCCTGATTGACGTAGCGCTTCTCGAACTCATCCGCGAACTTCGCGTAGATCAGGTCGGTTTCCGTCAGGGCCGCCTCGCCGAGGATCACCATCAGCTCCTTGGCCTCCTTGCCTCGTGCATAGGCCGCGAACAGCTGGTTCATCGTCGAAGCGTGGTCCTCCCGGGTCTTGCCCTTGCCGATTCCCTTATCCTTCAGACGGGACAGGGACGGGAGCACGTCGATCGGCGGCTGGATCCCCTTCCGGTAGAGCTCACGGGAAAGAATCACCTGACCTTCGGTGATGTAGCCGGTGAGGTCGGGGATCGGGTGAGTCTTGTCGTCCTCCGGCATCGTCAGGATCGGGATCATCGTGATGGAGCCCTTCTTTCCTCTCTGACGTCCGGCTCTCTCATACATCTGGGCGAGGTCGGTATACATGTAACCCGGATAGCCGCGGCGTCCCGGAACTTCCTTCCGCGCCGCCGAAACCTCACGGAGCGAATCCGCGTAGTTCGTGATGTCGGTGAGGATCACCAGCACATGCATGTCCTTCTCGAAAGCGAGGTACTCCGCGGCGGTCAGCGCCATACGGGGCGTCGAGATACGCTCGACAGCCGGGTCGTTCGCCAGATTGAGGAAAAGAACGGTCCGGTCGATGGCGCCGGTCTCCTTGAAGGACTCCTCGAAGAAGTTCGCTTCCTCGAAGGTGATGCCCATCGCGGCGAACACCACCGCGAATGGCTCGTTCGTGCCGCGCACCTTGGCCTGACGCGCGATCTGGGCGGCCAGCCGCGCATGCGGAAGACCGGACGCCGAGAAGATCGGCAGCTTCTGGCCCCGAACCAGCGTATTCAGTCCGTCGATGGCGGAGACGCCTGTCTCGATGAACTCCGACGGGTACTCTCTGGCCGCCGGATTCATCGGCAGTCCGTTGATGTCCATCCTTTTTTCCGGAAGAATCTCCGGCCCGCCGTCGATGGTGCGCCCCATGCCGTCGAAGACACGGCCCAGCATATCCGAGGAGACGCCGAGTTCCATCGAGCGGCCCAGAAAACGGACCTTGCTGTTGCTGAGGTTGATGCCGGTCGAGGATTCAAAGAGCTGCACCAGCGCATCGGTGCCGTTGATCTCCAGCACCTTGCACCGTCTCGTCTCTCCGCTTGCCAGCTCGATCTCGCCCAGCTCGTTGTACTTGACGTTTTCGACGCCTTCCACCAGCATCAGAGGACCGGCAACTTCCCTGATCGTACGGTATTCCTTTGCCATGCTTACTCATCCTCCTTCGCTGTGATGTCCGCGAATTCCTTCGTGAGCTCGTCCTGCACCTTCTGATAGGCCGCGTCCACGTCCTTCTCCGGCGTATACTTGAAGCGGCTGATCCGCTCTCTCGTCTTCATCGCGACGATCCGTCCGATGGACGCGCCCTCGTTCAGCGCCTTCACGCCGCCCTCATAGAACGCGTTCACGAGCTTCATCATGCAGAACTGCTTCCGGAGCGAGGTATAGGTATCGATCTCATCGAAGGAGTTCTGATGCAGGAAGTCCTCACGGATGGATCGGGCCGCCTCCATCTTCAGACGGTCCTGTGCGGACAGGGCATCCATACCGACCATCTTCACGATTTCGTTCAGCGACGCCTCCTCCTGCAGAAGGCTCATCAGCTTCTGACGGGTCGCCATCCATTCCGCGTCCACATGCTCATTGAACCAGGGCTCCAGCGCGTCGAGATAAAGGCTGTAGGATGTCAGCCAGTTGATGGCCGGGAAATGACGCTGATAGGCGAGATCCGCGTCCAGTCCCCAGAAGACCTTGACGATCCGGAGCGTCGCCTGAGACACCGGTTCGGAAATATCGCCGCCCGGAGGCGACACTGCCCCGATGGCGGAAAGCTGGCCTTCCCGTCCCTCCTTGCCGAGGGAAATCACGCGGCCGGCCCGCTCATAGAACTGGGCCAGACGGCTTCCGAGGTAGGCGGGATAGCCTTCCTCACCCGGCATCTCCTCCAGACGGCCGGACATCTCGCGGAGCGCCTCGGCCCAGCGGGAGGTGGAATCTGCCATCAGCGCCACCGAATACCCCATGTCACGGAAGTATTCCGCCATCGTGATGCCCGTGTAAATCGACGCCTCGCGGGCGGCCACCGGCATATCCGACGTATTGGCGATCAGCACCGTTCTCTGCATCAGCGATTCGCCGGTGCGCGGATCCTTCAGTTCCGGGAACTCGTTCAGAACGTCCGTCATCTCGTTTCCGCGCTCGCCGCAGCCGATGTAGATGACCACGTCCGCGTCCGACCACTTCGCCAGCTGATGCTGGGTCACAGTCTTGCCTGAACCGAAGGGTCCCGGGATCGCGGCCACGCCACCCTTTGCGATCGGGAAGAACGCGTCGATGACACGCTGGCCTGTGACCAGCGGCATAGACGGCGCCAGCTTCTTCGCGTACGGGCGTCCGCGCCGGACCGGCCACTTCTGCATCATCGTCAGATCCCGGATGCCTTCCTCCGTCTTCACTTTCGCGATCACGTCCGTGACGGTGAAATCGCCGGACCGAATCTCCGTCAAAGTGCCCTTCACGCCGTAAGGAACCATGATCTTCTGTGTCACAACGGCTGTTTCCTGTACCGTTCCCAGAATATCGCCGGCCTCCACCTCGTCGCCCGGCTTCGCCGTCGCGGCAAACGTCCATTTCTTCGCCCGATCCAGCGCCTCCACTTCAACGCCGCGGCTCAGCAGGTTGCTGTGCGTCTTCTCCATGATCTTGTTCAGCGGACGCTGAATACCGTCATAGATGGAACCCATAAGCCCCGGGCCCAGCTCGACGGAAAGAGGAGCCTCCGTCGATTCGACCGGCTCGCCCGGGCCGAGTCCCTGAGTCTCCTCATAGACCTGAATCGACGCCTGATCCCCGTGCATCTCGATAATCTCGCCGATCAGCCGCTGTTTGCTGACGCGGACCACGTCGCCCATATTGGCGTCGCGCATTCCGGTCGCAACAACCAGCGGTCCGGCGACCTTCAGGATCGTACCTGTGCTCATGTTCTGACCACCTTTCTCACTTGCTCATCAGACAGCCTCCCGCAGAAGCGGTCCGCTCAGTCTTCTCCGCCGAACAGAATATCGCTGCCGACTGCCTGCTCCACCGATTTCTTCACGCCCTCGACACCGGCTCCGGTGTTGCCGCTCACCCCCGGAATCAGGATGATGGCCGGTGTCATCTGGCCCGCGTATTTCGCGATTTCCTTCTTCAGTCCCGCCGCGAGCTTCTCGGTCACATAGATGATGCCGTACTCGTTCTGCGCCAGATGGTGCAGCGTGCGGGCCGCCTCCTCCGTCTGACCGTCCGCAAACGGGAAGACGGTAAGGCCCAGAGACGCGAAGCCGTAGATACTGTCATAGTCTCCCATGACCGCGATCTTATACATACATTTCCCTCACTCTCTCCCGCGTCTCCTCTTCCGTGAAACCGTTGGCCTTCGCGGTCAGAATGATGCGGACCGTCTTGATCTCGTTGAGACGCGCCAGATAGTAGGCGATCACGGGACCGAGGGAGACGGAATTTCTCTTCTGCGGACGGATCGTCTCGATCAGCCGGTTGTCGCACCAGCGCTCGAAGGCGCTGGGCGATTCCTTCAGCGCCGCGGCCGCTTCCGCGAAACCGTGCGCCTCCAGATAGTTCATCAGCGGCTCGCTTCCTTCCGAGGCCGCCTTCGCCAGCTGCTTCACGTCAAGCGAACGGCAGGGCGCCAGCGCCTCACGGAAGAAGGCCGCGTTCTTGCCCGTCCGCTGCCCGCGGGCCGCGATCCGGATATCCGCCACCGCCACCGTGGACTCCTCATATTCCCGAAGAAGGGCATGCTTCGACGCCCATCCGTCCCGCTCCATCGCGTCGAGGCAGGCGCGGTCGACGATCACATCGCATTTCTGCCCGTCGCGGGTCTTCAGCATTACCTCTGCAGCCCGCTCCGCCGCCTCGCGCATCGATTCCGGCAGAGCCTTGTAATCCTTGTCCCGAAGGATGCGAAGCATCTGCTCCCGTCCGTAGGTCTCATCCTCGTAAAATGCCTCCGGATGGCTCTCGGACGTACAGATTTCCTTGATGCCGGCCTTCAGATTGTGAAAGATATTCGGGTAGGCCAGCAGGTGGAACACCGACTCGTCCACCTTCAGCTCCCGCATCAGCTGCACCGTCTTCCGCTCCTCGGCCCGGAGCATCGCATCCCCGTCCGCCGAATCCTGGTCTCCCCACCCGCGGTCGGCGAGATACGCCGTCACGGCGGCGTCATCCTTCATGCCGACCATCTGCGAGATATCCATATCGGTGAGGAGCGACTTCTCTTTCACACGGATCCGTGCCACAGCATATACATACTTCACATCGCTCATCCGTGCTCTCCTTTACCAGAGTACCCTGTTCACCGTATCCTGCAGCTCGTCGGACGCGTCCGCGAACAGCGCTTTCAGCGTACAGTTCTCCTCGATGCCGCCGTACTTCAGAATGAGCCCGGCTCCGATCCCGCCGGGTCTGTCCGAGACCGTCAGCGTTCCGCCCTTCGTCTTCGCCAGCGCCGCCATCTTTCCCGCAAAGTCAGCGGGCATACGGTCGAGATCCTTCTTTCCGAGGATCACCGTCCCGTCCTCCGGATGGATATGCCGCGCGGCAATATCAAGCAGCATCGCAAAGTAAGCGTCCGTATCCTGCTCCTCCAGCTTCCGAAGAGCGGCGTCGATCATCCCGCCGATCACCGACTGGCGGGCGGCGAGCACCGCCTCCCGCTTTCTCATGCCGATCTGGGACTGAATCCGATCCCCGTAGGCCTTCACCTCCCGGGCGGCGCGCTCCGCGGCCTTCTCAGACGCCGCGGCCGCCTCGGCCCGCGCCTTCTCCGCTTCACTGTCGGCAGCCTGACGCGCCTGCGCAATCAGCTCGTCCGCCTTGCTCTTCGCATTCTGCAGGATTTCATTTGTTATCGTATCGATTCCTGCCATCGCTAATCTCCCATCGAACCGTTCCGGTTCGTTTTTCCTGTCTTACGCGTGAATATTCGTGACGACCAGAATGGAAACCAGCAGGGAAAGAATCGCGTAGGTCTCGACCATGGCCGGGAACAGCATCGCCTTGCCGAACTGATCCGGACGCTTCGCCACCACACCGATGGACGCCACGGAGGTTCTGCCCTGATGATAGGCGGAGATCAGACCCACGATCGCGATCGGAAGGCATCCGAGCAGATACATCGCGCCCGTATAGGTATCCGTGATCGGCTTGCCGCCGAGGATACCGATCTGGGAAAGCGTGATGAAGGTCACCAGCAGACCGTAGATACCCTGCGTGCCGGGAAGCAGCTGCAGAATCAGCACCTTCGCGAACTGATCCGGATCCTCAGCGACGACGCCCGCCGCCGCCTGACCTGCGATGCCGACGCCCCAGGCCGAGCCGGCGCCTGCCAGAGCTGTTGCCAGTGCTGCACCAATCAGCGCAAGAACCATTCCTAAACTCATAGTGTTTTCTCCTCCTTGATTTCAATATACTGATTGACAGTTTTAAATGGCCTGAACGGTTTTCCGCCAGCGTCATAAAACTTCCCGAAGAACTCCACGAACTGCAGACGGTTCGTGTGGACATACGCGCCCAGCGCGTTGATCGCCAGATTCATGGTATGACCCAGAAGGAAGACGATCACGAAGACAATCCAGCCGACGACGCCGCGGCCGCCCATCACCGCCATCATGTTGATGACGTTGCAGATGACGCCGGTCGCCAGTCCCAGCGCCAGAAGCCGGGAGTAGGACAGCACGTCGGAGAGCCAGCCGGAGACGCCGTAGAGGTCATAGGCCCCCAGCGCGATCCGGATTCCCCAGTTTTTGTGATCACGGCCGCCCATCATCAGAATCAGCGCGGCGCCCGCAAGCGCCATCACCCGGGCCAGCACGTTCACCGGATGCGGAAAAACCGTCTTCGCGCCGGAGATCGACGCGAAAATATCGCTGGGGATCAGCATCAGCACCAGTCCGAGAATGAACAGATGCCATGCCAGCACGTCGGAGACAAAGCCGGTCACGTCATGATTCTTCAGGTTCTCGTAGCCCTTGATGCCAAGGCCGGCAAACAGATGGATGAGGCCGAACAGCATGCAGTAGACCAGCAGTCTCATCGGATCCTTCAGCGGCTCAAACCAGAGCGGCTTCACGATGGGATCCCCGGTGTAGCCGAAGAAGTTCTGGGCAATCGTGTCGACGGCATTTCCGAAGAAGCCGCCGTACATCAGGCCCCAGAAGGTGGTCGACAGCCCGCACCAGAAGAACAGCCGCAGCATTTTCGCCGTTCCCTCGGCCATCTTCGGATACTTCTTCAGAAGGACGGCCGTGCCGACCGCCATGACAATGCCGTAGCCCGCGTCCGACAGCATCATGCCGAAGAAAATCACGTAGAAGATCGACATGATGAACGTCGGATCCACATGGCCGTGCTGCGGCAGCCCGTAGGACTCCAGCACGCCCTCCGCGTTTCTCGAGAACCGGTTATTCTCAAGAAGCGTGGGCTCCTCCTCCCGGTCCTCCCCGGTCATCGTCTCGGTCTCCACAAAAGCCCCGTAGCGTTCCTCCAGAAGATGAGCGATCCGCTCCGCCTGGCTTCTGGCGACCCAGCCTTCGATGAAGAAGACGTTTTTTGACTGGGGAATCATCCCCAGAATCCTGTATTTCTCCGCCCGCGTCCGGTAATAGTCCGCTGCGATGCGGAAGGCCTGACGCTTGCTCTCATAGGATCGGATGTCCTGCTGAAGCGCCACGATCCGCGCTCTCTGCTTTTCCGAATCCGCCGCGAGGTCCTCCATCACCTGCGCGGGAACGCCCTTCACCGGCTGCGCCGGTCGGGCGAATCCGATCGACCGGAGGCTGTTCTCCACCTTCTCCGCGTCGCGTTTCAGACAGACCACCGTGACGCAGGTCTGCTCGCTGCTGCTGGAAAGCACCTCCGCCGAGACGGCGGCCGGCTCCTCCAGATCCTTCGCAGCCTGAGCCTGAAGCGCTTCGGGCGTAACCGGATCCGGCAGCGTGCCGATCAGGACCGCTGCAGACTTCGTCCCGGTCATCTCCATCGGAACGCCGAGCGCCTTCCATGGAACAAGCTGCTCCGCCAGATTCGTGTTTTTCAGGATCTGCGCCTTGCATTCCGTGATCTCGCGGTCGTCCTTCAGAATCTTCGCCGCGTCATTCAGATATTCGGTCCGGTGCGCGGTGACGCGGTCAGCCTCGTTCCGTCCGACGGCCTCCGGTCCCAGCAGCGCGTCGATTCCCTTCCGGTTCTCCGGCGCGAATGTCTTCAGAAGAGAGAGCACCCGGTCGAAGGAATCGGCGCTTTTCTCGAACTGACTCCTCGCCTGCTGGGTATCCATCCGCTCCAGCTCCGGATCGTCGAGCTGGTCCGTGATGATCTGCACCGCCCCGAGCGTCTGCAGAGCCTCAAGGATCTCTTTTCTGTGACTTTTCGTCGCGCAGATGCTGAGCTTCTGCATCCTTACAATTGCCATGCAACATGCCTCCTCACCCGGCGCGGTTCAACGTGTTCCGAACAGCGTCCGTACGACCGCGTCGATCGCTTCGGCCTTTCTGCCCTCTGCCGCGGTTCTCAGCGCATCGGCCTCCTGCTCCGCTTCCTCGCCGGCCTTCGCTAAAGCCGCCTCTCCGGCCTTCTTCGCCTCGGCCATCCTGCGCGCGGCATCCTGCTCCGCCGCCTTCGCCGCTTCCCTGCGGATCCGTTCCGCCGCCTCCTCGCCGTCTTTCCGGATCTGATCGGCCTTCTGCTTCGCCTCCGCAAGGCAGGCGTCCGCTTCCGCTTCCGCCTTTTTTACAGCCTGAATGGTGTTTTCAATCACAGTCTCACCGCCTTTTCCCTGCTCTCTGCCCCTCCGGCGCGGAGCGCCGGTGCATTGGTCGCAAATTTGTGCTTATTGTATCATATTGTCAGTCTGATCGCCATTGACATCTGCCGGAATTCGTATAATTCCGCCGCGTCCCGCCGCTTACGATTCCTCAGCGCGCGTCATCAGCTTCACGATCCGGCCGACATACATCGTATGGAGATTTCCGTCGGCGTACCACCGCTTCCGGTCCTCCTCCCCGATTCCGTCCGGTCCCAGTTCGAACGCGCCCGCCTTTCTGCATAGCAGAACTGTATCCGACTCTCCGAAATACGGCGTCTGCTCCGCACGCTGCACCTGAAGCCCGCTCTTTGCCACCTTGTCCTCATCGCGTCCGGAGACCGTTCCCATATATTTCTGAACATCCCGGAAGCGCGCCGGATCGAGGAAATTCAGCGAAAATGTATCGGAAGCATCGATGAATTCCTTCGTCAGGCGGCTCTGCCGGACGAAAATGTACGCCACATCGCTTCCCCAGAGCACGCCGAGGCCGCCCCACGAGGCCGTCATCGCGTTCACCCGTCCGTCCTTCTCCGCGGCGATCAGCATCCAGTCCCTGCCGATCATCGAGAACACATTCTTCTTCAGTTCCCCGGGATTCCTCTCCTCAAGTCCACTCATTTCAAAACCCTCCCTTTTCCTTCGGCGTCGTTTTGCCGCCGCTTTTCATATACATGCAGGCCACCCGCTCCGCTTTTTTGCAGCGACATGCAGACCGCCCGCTCCGCCTTCTTTATAAGAATATACCGGCTGTCCCCTCCCGCGTATGCGCGCTTCAGAAAACGCCGCGTCCGACCCTCACCATGCGGCAGACCGCGTCCGCCATTTCCCTTTCGCCCTGGACCGTCCGGTCCGGAGGGGTCTCACCCGCGGGAACCGGGTTTCCCCTGCGGTTGACCCAGAGTGTGCGCCAGCCCGCGGCCCGGGGAGCCGCCACATCATTCGCAAATGTATCGCCTATATACCAGGCGTCCGCCGGACGCGTGCCGAGCCGCTCCGCCGCGATGCGGAAAATCTCCGTCCCCGGCTTGGCCGCGCCGACCTCACCGGAAATCACGATCCGGTCCTCCGGAAACCATCTGAGAAGCCCGAGCGTGCGGATCTTCGCCCGCTGATGCTCCCCCGGCCCGTTGGTGACGATTCCCATCCGGACGCCGGCGTCCCGGCAGACGGTCAGCATCCGCTTCACGTCCTCCGTGAGCGAAATCCGCTTCTGGTATTCCTTGTAGAGGTCCTGAATCCGCAGCGCCTCCTCCCGGGTGATCCGGATGCCGAAATCGTCGAAGGATTTCAGATTCCGGTACGCGTACATATCGTCCGTGCGCATCCGGCCGCTGCTCCAGTCCTCGAACACCTCATCGCTGTGCACCCGGCTCCGCATGAAGAGAGCCTCCGCCAGCCGGTCATACTTCCCGCTGAAGCAGTCCGAGACCGCCCTCGCGTAGGGCCAGCAGAGGTCATACAGCGTATCATCCAGATCAAAGGCAATCGCACTCATCGAAACACCGCCTGTACAGGAAACACAGAAGAGCCGTCCCCGGCGGCAGCATCCTCCGTCGATTCCGTCATGCTGCCGTATCCGGCGGACCGGCTCCCCCTCCGGTTATCTGTCGTCCGCAGACGCTTCCGTCTCCGCGTCTTCCTCCCTCTGCCGCTGTGCCCGACGGTTCGTGTCCAGTGAATTTCCGAACACATAGAACCGGTCGTAGAGATACTCGAGCACAAAGTTGCAGAGCATGTTAAGAATCGTCACCAGCACACCGGGCCACCCTGCCGTCTGGGCCAGATAGTTCCCCGTCACCGTGGAAACCGGCGTGAAGACGGCATAGAACCCGGCGACCTTCAGCATCGCCGCCGGCACGTTGCTCGCGGACTGGAACGTATACGTCCGGTTCAGCGTGAAGTTCCACAGCACCGACGCGATCAGCGCGATCAGATAGCAGGGCCAGTAGGGCCAGTCCGTCAGACCGTCCAGCGCCGAGTAGACGATCAGCTCGATCGCGCCGGCCGAGATGGAAAACAGCGTGAACTTCACCGTGCGGAGCAGTTCTCTGCCGGCTGCATGTTCCTCTTTCATGACCGATCCCCCCTCTCACGGTTCTGCAAGTCGTTCATGGCCCGGAACAGCTTCGCGTTGCACGCGTGCAGGCGGCAGAAGGTCTGATACGTCCGGTCGTAGACCGCCCGATTTCCCTCATCCGGCCGGAACGTCCTGACCACCGGAATAAAGGAAGCGATCTCTCCGATCCCATTCATCAGACCGAGTCCGACGCCGGCGACCGCGGCGGCGCCCACCGCGCCCACATCCTGCGGCTCCGCAACCACCTCGACCGTCCTCCCCGTCACGTCCGCCAGAATCTGGTCCGTCACCGGGGACAGCGCGCCGCCTCCGGCAAACCGGACCGGATCCGAGGTGCGGACACGGCGGTCCTCACACTCCAGCATCCATCTGAGATGATAGCATATTCCCTCCACCACTGCACGGATGAGTTCCGTCTTCCCGGTCTCCAGACGGATGTTGAAGAACATGCCGGCCGCCGAGGCGTCCTCGAACGGGCAGCGGTTTCCGTGCAGCCAGGGCGTGAAGATGACGCCGCCGGCGCCGGGTTCGCAGGAGGAAATGACCTCGGAAAGATAGTCATACAGCGTCCGGTAAACGGATTCCGGCTCCTCCGTGACGTCGTGCTTCTCCAGATAGATGCCGATCTCATCCAGCGCGAGATGGTTCCTGACCCATTCAAGGCATTTGCCGGCCGTCTCCATCTCCGCAAAGTAGTTGAAGCGCCCCGGCTGGGCGCCCACGATGGCCGCGATCATGTTCTTCGCGTCCACCGTCTGCCGGTCGACGATCGTGGAAACCCAGCCTGACGTGCCGCAGTAAATATGCGTCTGGCCGACGTTCACGCATCCGCTGCCGATGCCGATCAGCGTCGCATCGCCCCCGCCGCCGAACACCGGCGTGCCGGCGCTGAGGCCGAGATCCGCCGCCGCCTTCTCCGTCAGTTCTCCCGCCCGATCCGTCGTCCGGATCACCTCCGGCAGATGCTCCATGCGGACGCCGAACATCCGCGCCAGTTCCCGGCTCCAGCCCTCATGCCCGCGCCGGGTATCATAGAGCATCGTCGCGTAGGCGGAATCGTCCGTCATCACGAAGCGGCCCGTGCATCGGCGGATGATGTACTCCTTGACGTCCAGCCACCGGTATGCCCGGGCAAACGCCTCAGGCTCATGCGCCTCGATCCACTTGTATTTCCACAGCGGATCCTTCACCGAGCTGGAGACGGCGCCGGTGATCCGGAGGGATTGGAGCAGCTTCCAGACGTTGGCTCCCGCAATCTGCGGCCCGTAGGCGATGCCTTTCCGGATCTCTTCGGACGCCCGCTGATCCATGTAGCTCATCGGCCGGTGAACGGGGACGCCGTCCCGGTCAACCAGCACGAGTCCCTGCATCTGCGAGCAGAAGGAAATCCCCGCGATCTCCGACGGCCTTCTCCCGCTCTCCTCAAGGACGCGGGCGGTGGTGGTCCGCATCGCCTGCCACCACTCCTCGGCGTCCTGTTCCGCGCCTCCGCCCGGAAGAAGGTACAGCCCGTATCCGGCCGTCGCGCCGGCCAGAAGCCGGATCTCCCGGTCGATGCCGAAGAGACATGTCTTCACTCCCGTTGTCCCGATATCGTAGGCAAGCACAAGCGTCCCGCTCATATTCCGTTCCTCCCTTCCGATTTCACGGCCTTTCCTCTCCTCTTTTCCGGCTGCGCGGAGGCTCCTCGCCCGGCTGTCTTCCTCTCCCTTACGAACCGGCCGGCAGCTGCTTTCTCCTCTGTCCCGTCCGGCCGGCAGTTGCCTTCTCCTCCGTCCTGTCCCGGCCGGCGGCTGCCTGCTCCTCAGTCTCTCTGTCACCGAAAGCGCCGCGGATGAACGCCAGCATCGTCCGCGTCACCCGCTCGTCAAACGAAGGGTCGCCGGCCTTCCCGCCGCAGAAAATCTCCATCCTGTGCCGGTAGTAATCGCAGCCGTAGGAAAAATGAAGCATCATCAGCAGATTGTCGAAAAAAAAGGCGAACATCTGAGGATCCGCGTCCCCGCGGATTCGCTTCTCAGATTTCGCCCTTGAAATCAGTTTCTGATAGAGATCGGCCGAAACCGTCTCGATTTCCCGTGCATACAGCTCTGCCCCGTCCGCGTCCGGGAAGGCGGTGATCGCATGATACATCCGGAAGCAGGCCGGATGCGCCTCCGCGAAGCGCTGGCTGGCGCGGATCAGCGCCTCCGCCGCGTCCGTCAGAGAGGCGGCCTTCCCGGCCGCCTGCGCCAGCGCCTCTTCCAGCAGCTCCATGGAGCGGCGGAGGCAGGCGGCGAACAGGTCGTTTTTATCCGCGTAATACTTGTAGATCACGCCGACGCTGAGCTGCGAGCGCCGCGCGATGGAGGCCACCGTCGCCGCCTTGAGCCCCCGCTCCCCGAATTCCTGCGTGGCGCTCTCAAGAAGCGCGGCCTGCTGCTCTTCCGTCAGTTTCTTCAGCATCTGCGTCTCCTTCTCCGCCCCGTCTGGTCAGTTCTTGAGTTTTGAATATTTCTTCACATACACGACATGCTCCAGCAGTCCGCCGGCCAGCGGCACCGTGCGGGGACGGCAGCCGGCCCGCTCAAGAAGCGCGACCTGACAGACCTTGTCCACCAGCATCATCACGGCCTCCGCGTCCTCCTCCGATCCGGCGCAGCAGACCGCACCGCGGCCCTTCACCAGCACCGCGCTGCAGGTTTCCCGGAGAGCCGCCTTCAGCTTCTTCCGGCCCGCGTCATACGGGAGGCATGGGATATGGACGCCCACGATCTGTGTCAGATCGTCGACATAAGGCGGCAGCGCTCTTCCGAACGCGCTGTACTGCCGGATGTACGGTGCGTCCGACGTGATCACGCAGCTGACGGACGGATTGTCAAAAATCTCGCAGAAGGCATCGTACTCCTCGTGAATCTCCCGCCGAAAGACCCTCCAGTGCTTACGGAGCTCATAATCAGGCTCCGTATCCTCCGGCGCCTTCCCGCAGGCCAGCTCCAGGTACCGCTTCTTCGATACCTGTTCGAGCACATGCGCCACATGAAACGCGTCTCCATCGTCCCGGCCCATACACAGCGTGCCGTGGTTCCGGAGCAGCACCGCCCGGCTCGCGGGATACCGGCGAATGCAATCCCTTACATGATCCGTCAGCGTCTTCGTCGACGACAGCCCGTAGGCCGCCACCGGCACCTCCGGCCCGAGAACGTCTCCCGCTTCCTCCTCAATCTGCCCCACGGCCAGCGGCCTCGCCAGCGTGGAAAGAGCCGTCGCGTAGTTCTGATGCGTGTGAATCACGAAGTTCACATCCGGCCGCAGCGCGTAGGCGGCCGCGTGCACGCCTTTTTCGCTGGACGGCTTCACGTCCCCGCTCCAGGCAAGATCCTGAATTCCGACCGTCACGATCTGATCCGGCGTCAGCGTATCATACGCCCGGCCGCTCGGCGTGATCACAAACTGCGTATCGGAGATCCGCGCGCTGATGTTGCCCCAGGTTCTGGCGATCAGCCCCGCCTCCACCAGCTCCTTTCCCGCGCGGATCACGCGCTCCTTCGCTTCCTTCATCTCATATGACATGACTGTTTTGCTCCTCCTTCACGGGCCGCTTCCGCATTTCCGCTTCATCGATCATGCCAGCCGTCCGCACTTCGAGAACACCCGGTCAAACCGGCGGATCACCTCGTCGATATCCTCCTCCGTGTACGCGGCGCTCGTATAAAGCCGGGAACCGGCGAGCGTGATCATGCCCTCCGCCATATAGGCCGCGCCCATGTGCTCCATCTCGGTCTGACGCGCTCCCGTCTGACGGAGGATCTCCGGAACGGTCCAGAGCTTCCCCCAGTCGATGCGGAAATGCATCGTGCCGACCGTATCCAGATGGCAGATCGAGCCCTGATTGAACGCGACGAACGGAAGGTTGTATTTCCGGATCGACGCCTGAAGGCCCTTCGTCAGACGATCCCCCATCCGCCCGGCCTTCTCGCAGGCATTCTGCTTCTCGATCTCGCAGATCATATGGTAGCCGGCGCAGGTCGAGAGCGGCGTAGCCGAAAGCGTGCCGCCGCAGAGTGCCTTATGCAGCTTCTTACCCTGATTGTCAAGCCCGGCTCCGAGATAGGCCATGCAGTCCCGGTGGCCGCCGACCGCGCCCGCGCCCGGATAGCCGCCCGCGATCACCTTACCGAAGATCGTCAGATCCGGGTTCACACCGAAGAAGCCCTGCGCGCCGTGCACGCCGATCCGGAAGCCCGTGACGACCTCGTCGAAGACGAGCAGGGCGCCGTACTTGCGGGCAAGCCGCTCCGTTCCCTGAATGAATTCCCTGGAGACAGGACGCGTGCCTGACTCCGGCCCAACCGGTTCCACGAAAATCGCCGCCGTTCCGCCGTCCATCTGATGCAGGCGGAGCTTCCGCTCCAGTTCCTCAAGATCGTTCGGGAAATACTCATCGGTATGCCTGAAAACGAAGTGCGGCACGCCATGGGACAGCATGCCCTTTGTCCCGGGAACCCGGATCCCGTAGGCGAGCTGATCCGACCATCCGTGATAGCCGCCGCCCATCTTGAGGATATTGGAATGACCGGTCTTCAGCCGCGCGATCCGCGCCG
>Ga0256406_1000991_pt1 | contig 47625 bp, 42 predicted proteins | sample RumenRJG_03DNA_FD_185986 | JGI IMG/M metagenome (GOLD analysis project Ga0256406, IMG submission 185986) | Bovine rumen microbial communities from Lethbridge, Alberta, Canada - RJG_03 | ecosystem: Host-associated > Mammals > Digestive system > Stomach > Rumen | place: Canada: Alberta | collected... | reverse complement strand
TCAATGTAAAACCACGCTGAAAGTGTTCACGTGAACACCTTTGAACATCAGCTCCCCCATAGTCGAAAAACAGGGTCCCCCATGGTTACTCCCCCACAGTTCGCTCCCCCACACATTTTGGAGACGCTATGATTCCGGCAGCTTTTTATGTACATCGTGGAAAGAAGTGAGGAGCCAATTGCCCTTTTGTCATGGATATGCCTGTGATAAAATCAACTGGTATCGGAGGATTTTCGATGAAAGTGTTGATTGCTGCCGGAGGTACCGGCGGTCATATATATCCAGCCCTTGCTCTGGCTGAAATCTTAAAAGAGCAGGATCCGGCATGTCAGATTGCGTTCTGGGGATCCAGCAACCGTATGGAAAGCAGACTGATTCCCGAAAAAGGATACCGGTTCTACGGTGCCAGCATGTCCGGTATGAACAGCGGCATCAAAGCCAAGGTAAAATCTGCGGTCTCACTGCTGAAGGCAAAGAGCCTGGCCCGTTCTGTCATCAAAAAAGAAAAGCCGGATATTGTTGCAGCGTTTGGCAACTATATCAGCGTACCGATTGTTCAGGCAGCCAATGCCTGCCATATTCCGGTGATGCTGCATGAACAGAATTCCTTCATGGGCAAAGCTAACCGTTTCCTGGCAAAAAAGGCAGATGCCATTGCGATCTGCTACCAGGCCAACAAGGAACAGGTGCCTTCCTGTGCTGACAAGATGCGGCTGACTGGCAACCCGGAGGCCCAGCTTGCTGCCAAAACGGTCTGTACAAAAGAAGATCTTGTACAGGTCGGCCTGAACCCGGATCTTCCTTTTGTTGTCTTCATGATGGGATCTCTTGGCTCTGAATCTGTATCAAAGGTGATTGATGAAGCCTGCGCAAAGTTTGATTCAGATTATCAGGTGCTGATTGCAGCTGGCAAAGCCAACGATTATGTTTACCAGACAAAGTCTGATGATCATATCCACATCGTGCCCTATATTGATGGAAAGAAGATGCTGAAAGCATGCCGTCTGGCTGTGGTCAGGGCAGGAGCTACCACCATGGCAGAACTCAGTGCCATTGGGACGCCTGCCATTCTGATCCCAAGTCCGAATGTGCCAAATAACCATCAGGTATTCAATGCCATGGAACTGGTGAAACAGGATGCGGCAGTGATGCTGGAAGAGAAGGACCTTTCCGCAGAGAAACTTGCGGATATGGTCAATGGTCTGATGAAAGATGCTGCCCGTCTTGATACGATGGCCGCCAATGCAAAAATGGAGGGGCATGTAGATGCGGCAGATCAGATGATTGCCTGGATGAAGGAGTTGGTACATTGATGGATACACTGGAAGAAACATTGAAGGAACTGGCCGAAGTGGAGTGCGGCAGGTCACTGCGTGAGCTGACGACACTGCGCATCGGCGGTCATGCACGCTTTGTTGTCTATCCGCATAATATTGTCTCTCTGGATGGTGTCATGCGGGTGCTGGCACGCAATGGCGTGCGTTATAAAATGATTGGTAAAGGAAGTGATCTGCTGTGCAGCGACCGTGACTATGACGGTGCTGTGATCAAGCTTGACCGCTTCTTTGATGATACCTATTACGATGGAAATGTTCTGACGGCACAGGCAGGCTGCTCCATCATTGCCTGCTCTGTGGAAGCAATGAAACGCGGTCTATCCGGACTGGAGTTTGCCTCTGGCATTCCCGGCACTGTCGGCGGTGCGGTCTTTATGAATGCGGGTGCCTATCGTTCTTCGATTTGTGATGTCCTGCAGGAAGTACTGGTCATGCGCGATGGACACTTTGAATGGCTTAGTGCTGCCCAGTGTGCGTTCAGCTATCGTTCTTCCATCTTCCAGAAACATCCTGACTGGATTATTCTGGCTGCCAGATTTGCCCTGACACCGCGTGACAAAGATGAAATTGCAGCCCTGATGGACAACCGACGCACCCGCAGAGTGCAGTCGCAGCCACTGAACAAGCCAAGCTGCGGATCCGTATTCCGCAATCCGGAAAACGGCAATGCATGGGCATTGATCGACGGCATCGGCTACCGCGGCCATGCCTGCGGCGGCGCTCAGGTATCTGAGAAACACTGCAATTTTATCATCAACAATGGCAATGCCTCTGCCGAGGATTATCTGCAGCTCGTTACGGAAATTCAGCAGAAGGTAAAAGAAAAGTATGGTATTGACCTGCAGACAGAAGTGGAGAAATTTAACTGGGAATGAGTGAGAATCTTGGCGATAAAGATCTTGAATCGCTTGGCTATGAACATGTGCAGAAGATCCTGAACCACCAGCGCATCAAACAGGATACGCAGCGTTTCCGCAAGGATCAGCCACGGCTGCTGCGGGCAGCGATCGTCTGTGCATTTGCTGTGATTCTTGGCATCTATGCCTTACTGCCTGCCTCAAAGATTGCAGCAGTTCAGGTAACCGGCAATTCTGTACTGCCATCCAGCTATATTGAAGAGCTTGGCGGCCTGAGCACAAAGAAGCTGTTCTATACAAGCATTCCTTCGCTGATTTCCTATAAGGTACGCCAGAACCCGATTGTCAGTGACTGCAAGGTTTCTCTGCTGTCTGGCAATGTTGTCAAAGTAGCAGTGACAGAGAAGAAAGTACTTGGCTATCGCTATACCGATTCCGCACAGGTTGTTCTGGAAGACGGCAGCTCAGCACCGCTGCTCAGCCAGTATCTTGATCTGATTGCCAATGTACCGCTGATCATCGGTTTTGACGCTGATGAGGATACGCAGAAACTGGCCAAGGCAATGGCTGATGTCAAGCCGGAAATCATCAGCCAGATGGCAGAAATCGATAAATACAGTCTGTCATACGATGCCAGCACAGTCCGTGTGCTGATGCGCACCGGCGGCTATTTCTATGCATCTTATGACAGCTTTTACAAAGTGAATTATTACTTTGATGTCTATGCCAACATGTCAGACCGCTCTTTATGTGTGGTTGGCACCGACTGGGGAAGCATTGTCAATACACAGGTATGCCCATGGAATCAGACAAGTGATGATTACTGGACTGACAGCAATGGCAATGTGATCACAAACAGCTCCGGAGACAAAGCGATCAAGCATTATTATACGGATGAAAATGGCAATGATGCCCTGGATGCCAATGGCAACAAGATCCCGATTCCAATTAATGAAAACGGTGATGAAGTTGTGGATGGCGACTTCCTGGCTCACTATGCCGACGGCGAATACAGTACCGGCACATATGTTTCGTCCGATGGCAATTAAGCAATTGGTCCAATCTGTCTTTGCAGGCAGGACATTTGGTGAGCATTGTAAAATAGTTGGGATATTGTTAAAATATCCCATGATTGAAGGAGAAAAACCCTTTATGACTGTAGAAAAACAGACGAATTATGGCAATATCTCTGTCTCGGAAGAGGCAGTTGCTTCACTGGCCGGCGGCATGATTACAGAATGCTATGGCGTGGTGGGCATGGCCAGCAGACAGCTGCTGCGCGATGGCTGGGCAGAACTTCTGAAAAATGAAAACTATGCCAAAGGTGTTGTTGTGCGCAAGACTGAGAGCGGCCTGGAAATTGATTTGTATATTATTGTGAGCTTCGGTGTCAAGATCTCAGAAGCTGTCAGAGAAGCACAGAAGAAGGTCAAATATGGCCTGGAAAAGACACTGTCTGTCAATATTGCGGCAGTAAATGTGTTTGTGCAGGGTGTGCGCGTAGTAGGCTGATGAGGGACAAACGATGAATACAGTAAACGGTAAGATTTTCAAAGAGATGCTGGCCAGCGGCTGCAGCAATCTGAGCAATCAGAAGAAAGAGGTGGATGCACGCAATGTGTTCCCGGTTCCGGATGGCGATACCGGCACAAACATGTCGCTGACATTTACCAATGGCATGGCCGAAGTGAATAAATCCGGCAGTGATTTACTTCCGGTTGTGGCAAAGTCACTGAGCAGAGGCCTGCTGATGGGAGCACGTGGAAACTCCGGTGTTATTCTGTCTCAGATTTTCCGCGGCTTCTACAAGTCAGTCAAAGATAAAAACGAAGTCAGTGTCGCTGAATTCGCCGATGCGATGTGCAATGGTTCTGCCATGGCATATAAAGCTGTCATGAGACCGGTGGAAGGCACAATCCTGACGGTTGTCAGAGAGAGTACCGATAAGGCAAAGGCCTATGTGGACAGTCACAGCGAGTGTTCACTGGAAGAATACATTGATATTTTGTGCAAGGAAGCCAAGGTATCTCTGGACCATACACCGGAACTGCTGCCGGTATTGAAAGAAGCACATGTCGTAGACTCCGGCGGATCGGGTCTGGTTGTCATCTTTGAAGGCTTCCGTGCTGATCTGGAAGGTGCACCGATCAAGGAATTGTCTGAGGCAGAGATTCTGGAAGAAGAAAAGAATGAAAAAGCTTCGGGATATGCAACGGAGTTTATTCTGCAACTGAGTGATCAGAACAAAGCATTCTTCCGCCGGGAAGACTTCCGCCGTCAGATGGAACAGATGGGCAACCATATTACCCTGATCGTGGATGATAATCTTGTCAAGGTGCATATCAATACGATGACGCCTGGTGCCGTATTGTCTCTTGGTGAGCGCTATGGTGAGTTCACCCGCATTCAGATTGAAAACTTCAAGCAGCCGCAGTCTCCTTCTATTCTGGATGAAAAGGAGGACGACAGCACGCCTGAAAAGGAATACGGCATCATTGCCGTAGCTGCCGGAGAAGGTCTTGCCAAGCTGTTTAAAGAATACCGCACGGATGTGGTTGTATCCGGCGGTCAGACCATGAATCCAAGCACGGAAGATTTCTGCAGCGCCATTGCCAGAATTCATGCAAAGCATATCTTTGTTCTGCCGAACAATTCCAATATCATCATGGCTGCCAGACAGGCGGCGGATGTGACGTCTGACAAGGATATCATTGTTCTGGAGACAAAGAGTGTACCGCAGGGTCTGAGTGCATGCATCAGCTTTAATCCTGATGAGACGGTGGATGCCAATAAGCAGGCCATGGAAGAGGCTATTGCCAATGTCAAGACCGGTCAGGTTACCTATGCCATCAAGGATACAACCATGAATGGCCAGACAATCCATGCCGGTGATTACATGGGCATCTTTGACAAGGAGATCAAGGTCACTGTCAAAGACAAGGTTACGGCTGCCCAGCAGCTGGTCGACCTGCTGTGTGATGAGGACAGTGAGATTGTCACACTGATCAAGGGTGAAGATGCCAGCGAGCAGGAATGCAAGGAAGTCGCTGACTACATCAGCGGCCACTATGATGTCGATGTGGATGTGGAAGACGGCGGCCAGCCGGTTTACTGCTTCATCATTGGTGTTGAATAAAATTTCATATTGTGGATGGATGTAACAGGTTTCATGCATTTGGTGCAGGACCTGTTTTTTTCTGCTAGAATGTCAGACAGAGGAAAGAAGAGATGCTCTGTCCATATTGCGGCAAACCCGTTGATGATCATGATACATTCTGCACCTGGTGCGGGCACCGTCTGCCTGTTGTACAGAAAAAATTCAGACAATTTGGCATTCTTGCCATTGTAGCAGTACTGCTTGTTACGGCATTGTTTTTCTATTTCAGCACCAGCGGGCCGATGCCCAAAGGCACCTGGGTTCTGTATGATGGCAAAGGAAATATTCTGGCAGAACTGACCCTGACTTCTGCAGGCACTTATCAGCTGCAGGACCATCAGGATTACAGCAGCTATGCCAGCGGCACAGTGCCCGAAATTATTTTTTCCCATGACTACCAGGTCACAAGTGATGGGCTGCAGTGGCCGGATACATCTAATGGCAAGGTATATCGGACAGAACAGGCGCATACATACCGTCTGAAGAATCTCTTTGGCGGGCTGTTTACCAAAGTGGAAGATGGAACCGTGTTTGTGGCTGGCGATGAGGTGTATCTGTGCAGTGGTGAAGGCAGTGATGAAAAGATCTACAGGTTGGTGAAGCCATCATGAAACAGATGAAAGTATGTCCGCACTGTCATCAGCCCGTCAGCGCTGACAGCCGCTATTGTATGCACTGTGGTGCTGATCTATCTGTCCAGCAGGCCGCCGCAAAGAAAAAACAGATGCCCGTATGGGCTGCGATTGTCATTGCCGGCACATTGATGCTGGTGATTGGCTTTTGCGTATCACGGATGCCAAGGAAAGCTGCCATTTCCGGTACGTTTACCGATACAAATGCACAGGTGACACTGGTGATCAATGCAGACCATACACTGTCATATACAGTGGACAGTGATATATATTCCGGCTCATGGTCAAAAGAATCAGAAGAAGATGTTTATGAGTCAGATGCAGAAGATGGAAGTGGAAACACGGTTCACCTGACTCTGGCAATGGAAGATAACAGGATCATATTGTTTGTCAGTGAAGATCACTGGACAGCACAGCGCTATGTGCTGGTGAAAAGTTCGTAGAAAGAGAGGATATGTACTGTATGAGTTTTCCAAAGTCTTTTTTGTGGGGAGGCGCAGTTGCTGCCAATCAGTTGGAAGGTGCCTGGCTGACAGATGGCAAGAAGCCTGACATCACGGATGTCATGGTTGGTATCTCGAGCCGTGATCCTGGCCTGAAATGGAATGAAGAAACCGGCAAGTGGGAAATGAGCCTGGATCCAGGCAAAGTTTACCTGTCCCATGAAGGCATTGATTTCTATCACCGCTATCATGAAGACCTCAGACTGATGGCAGACATGGGTTTCAAGTGTTTCCGTACGTCCATTGCCTGGAGCAGAATCTTCCCCAATGGTGATGAAGAAAAGCCTAACCAGGCCGGCATCGATTTCTATAATGACCTGATTGATACAATCAAAGGCTATGGCATGGAACCAGTCATCACGATGAGCCATTATGAAACACCTCTGTATCTGTTAACAGAATATGGCGGATGGACCAATGAAAAGCTGATCGGCTTCTGGCATAACTATGCAAAGACATTGTTCACAGCTTTCAAAGGCAAAGTCAAATACTGGCTGACCTTCAATGAGGTCAATGCAATGCTGCGCAATCCGCTGGTTGCCGGCGGCATCCTTGATCTGCATCCTGCCGATAAGAATGATCCATGCGGCTCTATTACGGAACAGGATAAGTGGGATGCCTATTACAACATTCTGGTTGCCAATGCCGATACGGTAAAACTGGCTCATGAGATTGATCCTGACTGCGAGGTTGGCTGCATGCTGACATGCTCTGGTACGGCAGTCTATCCATATGACTGCAGACCGGAAAACGTCTTTGGTGCCTATCAGACACAGCAGATGGGTGTCTTCTACTTTGGCGATCCATTCTGCCTCGGCATCATTCCAGGTTATGTCAAACGCATCTGGCGTGAGAAAGGACTGACACCAAAGAACCTCAGCGCAGAAGGAGAAAAGCTCATTCATGACTATCCGGTAGATTTCTTCTCCTTCAGCTATTACCGTTCTTCTACATATGACATTGGTGCAAAGAATGGTCTGGATACCGGCGGTATTACCGGCAGAACCAATCCGTATCTGAAGGAATGCTCGCCAAAGCCATGGGCATGGCCGGTAGATCCACTGGGACTGCGCTATACGATGAATGTTCTGTATGACCGCTACCATAAGCCACTGTTTATTGTCGAAAATGGCATCGGCCTGGATGAGCAGCTGAATGCAGATCATACCGTTGATGATCCATTCCGGGTTCACTATCTGAAAGAACATGTGGTGCAGGTCAATGAAGCCATTGAAGATGGCGTTGACTGCATGGGCTACCTCTGGTGGGGACCGATTGATCTTGTCTCTGCAGGTACTGGTGAAATGAAGAAGCGCTATGGCTTCATCTATGTTGACCGCAACAATGACGGTACCGGCACGCTTGCCAGATATAAGAAGAAGTCGTTCGATGCCTATAAAGAAATTATTGAAAGCAATGGTGAAAGTGTACTGAAGGAGGAAAATCAGTAATGAAACAGCTTGGTATTTCCGTATATCCGGAACATACAACCAATGAAGAGACGTATGCCTATATCCGCAAGGCAGGAAAGCTTGGCTTTAAACGTGTATTTACATGCTTTCTGAGCGTCAAGGAAAACAAAGATGAAGTGGTTGCCAATTTCTCAAAGCTTTGTGCTGTGGCACATGAGGCAGGCATGATCATTTCTGCTGATACAAACCCAGAAGTGTTCAAGCGGCTTGGCGCAACTCCGTATGATCTGTCTGTGTTCCATCAGATTGGACTTGATATCATCCGTCTTGACGGACACTTTGGCGAAGTGGAGGATATTGCCATCACACACAATCCATATGGCATCAAGATTGAATATAACGCATCCGGTACTGTCGATATCGACAACCTGATCAAGTGCGGTGCCGACAAGGAGAACATGTGCATGTGTTCCAACTTCTTCCCGCAGCGCCATACCGGCATGGGTCTGGCAAGATATATCGAGCTGACATCTGCATATAATAAAACCGGTCTGCGTATTGCCAGTTTTGTTTCTTCCCAGCAGAAGAATACCTTTGGCCCATGGCCTGTCTATGACGGACTGCCAACCCTGGAAATGGATCGTGATCTGCCGATTGATCTGCAGGTCCGCCATCTCAATGCCATCAATCTCTGCCAGGACATTCTGGTCGGCAACTGCTATGCTTCGGATGAGGAACTCAAGGCTATGGCCGATACCGATCTAACCAGGATCAATATGCGCATTGATTGGGATGAAGGTGCTACTGATACTGAGAAGAAGATCGCCCTCTGGGACAAGCATCAGTCACGTGATGACTGCAACGATCTGATTATCCGCTCCTCCTGGCCGCGGATTGAATTTGCCGGCCAGCCGATTCCGGTCAGAAAGAGAGCAGATAAGATGGCACATAGAGGCGATGTAGTCATTGTTAACGATAACCTGGAACATTACCGTGGTGAAATCTGGATTGTCCTCAAAGATCTTGAACTTTCCGATGAATACAATCTGGTCGGCAGAATTCCTGAACAGGAACAGATCCTGCTTGACTGGATCAAGCCGCGCTTCGGATTTGGCTTTATTGGCTGAAATCACAAACTAATGATCAGACTGCAGCCCATTATGCAGGCTGCAGTTTTTGTCTGGACGAACAAACTTTCCACCACCTATGAGGCAGGGCGTATGATGTCATCGGGAAAGAGGTATTTGCCGAGCAGACTGTCCGCCATTATATTTGCAGAGGTTTCAGTTTAATGGGAATACCTTTGCAGGCAGTTTGAAAACAGGGTGAGGGGGGATCACAAGATGTCTTTTACAGTAAAACCAGGCCTGAAAATCGTTCTGGCTGCTGTGATTACAACTGGGGCTGGAACAGCAGCCTATGCCGTTTATGCAGTGAATGCGGATCATCAGACAGTCATAGTGCCGGATTTCAGCGGGAAGGCACAGCGTATCGTTGAAATCTGAGCAAAGAAAAACAATCTGACAGATCAGATCAAGTTTGAAGAAGAATACTGCGATGATGTGCTGACAGATTGCGTCATCAGCCAGTCCGCAAGATAGCTGTCATCCAATGGCACACTGACCTTTACGCTTTCACAGGGACCGGATCCGGAAGTACGGCTTCCTGATTTCTCAGGCAAGAAGAAGGATGAAATCGAAGCATGGTTCGCGAGCAATGATTTTTCCAGGGTAACATACACATATACTGACAGTCAGGATCTTGACGATGATGTATTTGTCAGCATGGATCCATCTGCTGGCACAAAGATCAAACGCTCTGCAGCTGTTGCGGTGACGCTGGCAAAGCACGCGGAAAGCACCGCTTCACCTGAAACAGAACAGGACAACAGCAGCTCGCAGGCGGCGGATACTGCACAGAACAATACAAATAACAGTTATTCAAATCATTCACGGTCCGGTACTGGCAGACGTTACGATAATGATTCTGATGCATCAGATACTGATGGTGGTTCCGGCCAGAGCACGAATACGCAGGATGATACTGATGATCATGGCAGCAATGATAACCAAACACCTGCTGCACAGGAAACACCTGAACCTGTACCAACAATTGTGCCAGAACCAACGCCGGCACAGCCATCTCAACTGCCTGAGCCGACAACAGATTCGCAGGCTCAGGGATCTGGCGAGTCAGCGGTGCAATAAGCCGTGGCAGGCTGATTTACAATTCATGTTGTTGGAAAGGACAAGTCATGCTTAAACAGCATCTTGTCTTTTTTCTGTCTTTCTAAGTTTCTGATCTTTCTGTAAAGCATGAAAAAAAGCCGCTCTGCAAGCGGCTTTCATGAATCCGGTGAAATTACCTGTTGTAGTATTCAACGATCAGGGACTCGTTGACTTCCTGGTTCAGTTCAGAACGCTCAGGAACTCTGACGAATGTTCCCTTCAGGTTGTCCTTGTCGACTTCAACAAATGCAGGCTTAGCAATGTTGGATTCGAGGGACTCGCTGATGCACTTCATATTCTTGGCGTTGTCACGAACGGAGACAACATCACCAGGGAATACCTGTGCAGAAGGGATATCTACCTTCTTGCCATTGACGGCAATGTGACCGTGGTTGACAAGCTGTCTGGCAGCCTTTCTTGTTCTGGCAAAACCCATGCGGTAGACAACATTATCCAGTCTGCTCTCCAGCAGGATAAGGAAGTTGACACCAGCCATGCCATCCATACGGGATGCCTTTTCGAACAGGTTAACGAACTGACGCTCGTTCAGACCATACATGTTGCGGACTCTCTGCTTCTCACGCAGCTGAGTACCATAGTTGCTCAGCTTGATACGCTTTGTCGGGCCATGCTGGCCAGGTGCATAAGTTCTCTTCTTGAGTTCTTCGCCGGTTTCGAGAACGGAGAAGCTCAGACGTCTGGACTTCTTCCATACCGGACCTGTGTAACGTGCCATGTTTTTGTTTCCTCCTATAATAATGGCTGAGAAACAACAACAGGTGCAGATCATCTTCTGGCGGGTGTTGCAACAGGGCTGTTCACCGTTTGCAGCCGGCTACTGGGAGCGTATCCCAACGGGATGTTCGCAACGCCTGGACCATGACTCTGCATGCTGCTATCATTAGTCGCTGGTCTATGATATCATTACAGTCTTTCACAAGTCAATGAAATCATGCAGTTTCCCGTGTATTTATCGCGATTTTTGTTGTGTTGATATGCATGATGCCGTAAACTTGAACAATCATATTCTTCGATGTTGACCATAACGATTCACAGTCACACACAAAAAGTGCGAGGATTTATGATAGAATAAATAAGCTTTGAGAAGTGATCAAAATGGGAGGAAGGCACAATGAATCAGGTTCTGAACATTTTAAGCGATTTACGCGTACTTGCAGCCATAGCCGTGGTTGTTTTGATATTACTGATCTGGATGGTCATTACACGTGTTCGTACCAAGAGCTACCAGAAGGACCTCAAGGGGTATCAGGACCGTTATGATGAGCTCAAGAATTTTCCGCTGCAGTTCAAGATGAACAAGGCAAATACAATTGGGCGCATCGATGAAGAGACAACCAGAAAAGTCAAGGAAGCACAGGAAGTCTTTGACAAGTATGAAGAAAATGTCGCTGCTGCGGCGGAGCATCTTTCCGATGCGGATGATGCCATTTCTGTTGGCAAGCTGAAGAAAGCGGATGGTCTTCTGGATCAGCTGGATGAAGAGCTGACTGCTGCCAAGACAGGTGCCACAACCCTGAATGATATGCTGGATCTGATTCTTGCCAAGGAAACAACCCAGAGGCAGCTTGTCACTTCTTACAAGAACCGTTTCCGCGCCCTCAAGAGTGAAGCACAGGAACACAGTGCGGAGCTTTCCTACTGCTGGCAGTACCTGGAAGAGAAGATCAGTTCTACAGAACAGATGTTCTCAACATTCGAAGAATGGATGTTCTCCTCTGACTTTGAAAAAGCGAATCAGGAACTTGTGAATATCAAGAATTCCCTGGATGAGATTCAGACCAATGTGGAACAGATGCCATCACTTCTGACAGATGCCCGCGGTGTGATTCCCAACATGGCAGAGAATCTGCATAAGGATTATGCCCGTGAGCGCAACCGGGGCGTGTACCTTAAACATATTGAGATTGAGAATAATCTCAGTACACTGACGGTTGCCCTGAAGGATGATCTCAAGAATCTCAAGAGCGGCCATGTTGATGGCGTACGCGCCCATCTGGATGATTACAAGCAGCGGATTCAGCAATTAGATGATGCTGTTAATAAAGAAGGCAAAGCTTTTGATGAACTAAATACACTGGCGCAGGATACCGAGACACAGTTTGCCCAGGTAGAGAAGACATTCCAGTATGTGACAGATCATTATGATCATACCAATGTCCGCTTTGGCCTGGAGGGCATGGATCATGATCTGATCAAGCGCAAAGAAGAATTCCAGCGCCTGCAGGCAGAGCGGCCGCGGATCATGGAGAGCGCCAAGAACCATATGATTCCAAGTACAACTGTTTTGGTTGCATTGAAGGAATTGAATGATGGCATTCATGAAATCAGTGATTCACTTGGCAAGATGCGCACCAAGATTGAAGCAGCATCCGGTGATGAGGAACGTGCCCGCAAACAGCTTGTTAAACTGCAGATCATCATGAACCAGATTCAGGTGAAGATCCGCAAGTATAAACTTCCTAATATCTCTCGTCAGTATGACAGCGATATGAAGAAGGCAGAAAGCTACATTGAACATCTGAAGCAGATGATGGCCCAGGTGCCGCTGAATATCCAGACAGTGAACAGTGCCCTGCAGGAAGCACTTGACTTTATCTATAAGCTTTACAATGATGTCAACAATGTTGTAGGCACAGTTGTCATGGTTGAAAATACGATTGTCTTTGGCAACCGGTACCGCTCCACCTATGCTGACATTGATTCTGAACTGACCCGAGCGGAGCTTGCTTTCCGCAATGGTGAATATACGCAGGCTCTGACCATGGCAATTGCCACGATTGAAAAGATTCATCCGGGCAACTATGAACACATGATCAAGGAGAATGCAAAAGGTGCATAGAGTATATTTTGACAGTGCGAGCACAACAAATGTGAATCCAGACGTTCTTAGCACATACGAATCTCTGCTTGCACAGGATTACTGTAACAGCGAGTCATTGTATGATGAAGGAATTGCCATTCATCATAAGATGGAAAAAGCCCGGGCAGCAGCTGCCGGGCTTTTGGGCGTCAAAAGTGATGAGATCATATTCACATCCGGTTCTTCCGAGGCGAACAGCAGCGCGATCAAGGGTGTTACGCTTGCCCAGAAGGGAAAGAACCATATTGTCACTTCCTGCGTCGAGCATTCTTCGATTCTGAATGCATGCCGGCAGATGGAACGCCTGTTTCATACCAGAGTCGATTATCTGCCTGTTGGTGCGGATGGCCGTGTCAGTGTAGATGATGTCAAAAAGGCAGTGGATGAGGATACGGCGATTGTTTCCATCATGTATGTCAACAACGAGTCCGGGGCCATCAATCCGATTCCTGAGATTGCGGATTATGTCCGCCATCATACCCATGCCTATATGCATGTGGATCTGACTCAGGCAGTCGGAAAGGTGGATCTTGATCTGAGCAATATCGATCTGGCATCCATCAGTGCCCATAAGCTGGAAGGTCTTAAAGGCAGCGGCATTCTGGTCAAGAAGGGCTATGTTCCCTTTGAACCGCTGATCAATGGCGGTGAACAGGAATTTGGCATCCGCGGCGGTACCGCAAATGCAGTGGCAGATATGGTTTTTGCCAAGACACTGCGTCTGGCATTGGAAAATGGCCGCAGATATCATGCATATATAAAGGGTATGCATGATCAGCTCATTGCTGGTCTGAAACAGATTCCCGGCATTGAGATCAACAGCCCTGAGGATGGCGTTGTTTCTACAATCAATTTCTCATATGAAGACATTCCCAGTGAAGTGATGCAGAATGCACTGAATCAAAAGGGCTTTATGGTCAGTGCCCGCAGTACATGCGATTCGCGCAGTGATAATCCAAGCTATGTGCTGCTTGCCATGGGTTATTCCCGCCGCAGAGCCAGCAGCTGTATCCGGGTATCTTTATCACGGCATAACACACCGGAAGAGATCGATGCATTTCTTTCTGCATTAAAGGAGATTACGAAACAGTATGGTAAAGTATGATACCGTTTTGATTCGCTATGGCGAACTCAGTACCAAAGGCAAGAATCGGAAAGATTTTATCCGTCGGTTGGACCGCAATATCCGCTATATGCTCAGAGACTTCAAGGATCTGCAGTATAAGCGCACCTATGACCGCATCTATATCAAACTGCAGGACGAAGATCCTGAGGAGATTGCGGAGCGTCTCAAGAAAGTATTCGGCATTTCCTCTTTCTCTTTCACAGAACGTGTAGACAGCGATATTGATGCCATTACAGCCCGGTGTCTGGAGATTGCAAAGGAAACGGATAAAAAGACATTCAAGATGCTGACAAAGCGTCATGACAAGACATTTCCGATGGTCTCTGATGCCGTCAACCGTCACATTGCAGGTGTGATTCTGGATAATACAGATCTGCAGGTGGATGTTCATAATCCCCAACTGCTGATCCGGGTTGAAATCCATGAGAATGATACGTATATCACCAGTGACAAGATTCCCGGTGCCGGCGGTTATCCGGCAGGCATCAATGGCAAGGTACTTCTGCTGCTGTCCGGCGGCATTGATTCACCGGTGGCAGCTTATGAGCTGATGAAGAGAGGCATTGAAGTAGAGGCAGTGCACTTTGCTTCACCGCCATATACAAGTCAGGCAGCCCGTGACAAAGTTGCTGAACTGGCAAGACTTGTTTCCATTTATCAGGGCCGCATGAAGATTCACTATCTGAATTTTACGGATATCCAGCTTGCTATTTATAAAGCAGCAGGTGATCCGTATGCTGTCACATTGATGAGGAGAATGATGTTCCGTCTGGCTGAGATGGTGGCGAAGCAGAATAACTGCCTTGCCCTTGGCACAGGGGAAAGTGTAGGACAGGTTGCATCCCAGACATTGTCTTCCATGGCTGTCATCAATGACGTGATCCGCATTCCGGTGCTGCGGCCGCTTGTCTGCTTTGACAAGGTTGAGATCATTGATCTTGCCCGCCGGATCGGCACGTATGAAACATCCATTCTTCCTTATGAAGACTGCTGCACCATCTTTGATCCCAAGAATCCGGTAACCAATCCAACCATTCATAAGTCTGAATATTATGAATCTAAGTTTGACTGGCAGACGATGCTGGAAAAGTGTGTCGCAGCAGAAGAAACCGTTACCGTCAGACCAGAAACCAAGGATGATTTCCTTTAATCGCAGGAGTAATTATGGCAAAGAGTGAATTGGGCCAGCAACTGATTGATCTGGCCAGAAACAGCAAGGATATAAGTGATCAGGAATTTGTGGATGCACTGAATCCAATGATTGTCAAAGTGGAATTGGATGAGTCTTACAAGACAGACCGCAAACTGAAGATCTTTGACCTGTTTACACGCATCTCGAACTGTGATGCCAGGGAACGTGTGAAGTATGCTAAGAAGATTGCCAGACTGCTGAAATAATGCAGATTGACATCGCATTTGTTTATGCTAGAATATCTCCGTTATCAGCCCTCTTGATGAGGTCTGTAACCGCTCAGAACAGGGTTAAGACAATATGTCCCCTTAATGGCGCGTCTTATGATAAGTGTCAGGAGGTGTAGAAATGTACGCAGTTATCGAAACAGGCGGAAAACAGCTCAAGGTTGAAGCTGGCCAGTCTATCTTCGTTGAGAAGCTCAATGTAGAAGCTGGTGAGGAAGTAGTATTTGACAAGGTTTGCCTTCTCAGCAATGAAGGCACCAAGATTGGTACTCCTTATGTTGAGGGTGCCAAGGTAACCTGCAAGGTTGAGAAGCAGGGCAAGGACAAGAAGGTCCGCGTGTTCAAGTATAAGGCGAAGAAGGGTTCTACCCGTGCCCGTCAGGGTCATCGTCAGCCGTATACAAAGCTTACAGTTGTATCAATTGAAGGCTGATCATGATTCGTATCACCGCAGCTGAAAAGGATGGAAAGATCTGTGATCTGCGCATCACGGGCCATGCAGGTTCTGATGTATATGGGAAAGATCTTGTCTGTGCAGCTGTGAGCGCGATTGGATTTGGCCTGCTGAATGCAGTGGATCAGCTTGTACTTGGCAGTGAATGTCAGGTGACAGATAACTGTATTTCGATTCATATTTCCAGGCCGGATTCTCTGAGTGAACCGGTAATGCGTACCGGTCTCATTCAGCTGCTGACCGTTGCAGAAACGGAAAAGCAATTTGTTAAAGTAAAAATGGAGGCAAAACCATGAAGTTCACATTAGATATTCAGTTCTTCGCCAGTAAAAAAGGTGTATCTTCCACAAAGAACGGCCGTGACTCTGCTGGCAGACGTCTTGGTGCCAAGAAGGCAGACGGTGAGTTTGCCAACTGCGGTTCTATTATTTACCGTCAGAGAGGCACACGGATCATGCCGGGCAAGAATGTAAAGCGTGCCGGTGATGATACACTGTTTGCGACAGCATCTGGTATCGTCAAGTATGAGCGCCTTGGCAAGGATAAGAAACAGGTTTCTGTTTATCCGCAGGAAGCTTAAACTGAAGAATGAATCCAACGCTCCTGACTGCTGTCAGGAGCATTTTATTAATTAGGAAAGAGGAGGTGCCGCATGATTGATTATATTAAGCTGCACGTGAAAGCAGGCGATGGCGGCAGAGGCTGTGTTGCCTGGCGCAGAGAGAAGTTCTATCCCAATGGCGGTCCTTTCGGCGGTGACGGCGGCAAGGGCGGCGACATCTATTTCTGTGTCGACACAAATGAAACAACGCTGACAAAGCTGCGCTATACCAAAACCATTAAAGCAGGCAACGGAGCACCTGGTCTGATTAAGAAAATGCATGGAAAAAGCGGAGATGACATTGTTGTCCCGGTTCCTCCTGGAACCATGATCCGCAATGCTGCCAACAATGATCTGCTTGCAGATCTGACTCAGCCTGGACAGAAAGTCCTGATTGCCCATGGCGGCAAGGGAGGACTTGGCAACTGGCATTTTGCAACAGCCAGAAATGATGCACCGGAATATGCCCAGCCTGGTGAAATCGGACAGAGCCTGGATCTGCAGCTGGAACTCAGGCTGCTGGCAGACTGCGGTCTTGTCGGTTTTCCATCCGTTGGCAAATCCACATTCCTGTCCATCGTGACCAATGCAAAACCTGCCATTGCACCTTATCAGTTCACAACTCTGGAACCAAATATCGGTGTAGTAGATCTGCCGGATGGCCGCAGTTTTGTATTAGCTGATATGCCCGGACTGATTGAAGGAGCAGCGGAAGGCAAAGGCCTCGGTGATGAATTTTTACGTCATATCCGCCGCTGCCGTGTTCTGATCCATCTGGTTGATATGTCAGGACAGCAGGGAGATCCCGTGGAATGCTATCAGGTCATCAACCATGAACTGGCCAGCTATGGACATGATCTGGCCGAAAAGCCGCAGATTGTTGTTGCCGGCAAGATGGATGATGAGTATGCACCGGTTTATCTAGAAGAATTCAAGAAAGCATATCCGGACCTGCTTGTGTTTGAAATGAGTGCCCTGCAGCATAAGGGTGTCAATGAAGTGCTTTATGCAGCCATGGATGCCATTGACCAGGCAAAGAAGGCGGAGGCAGAAAATCCTGAACCGCAGGAAGAAACGGTTGTGTATCAGTATCAGCCCAAGCGTCCTGATTTCTACATTACCAAACAGGGACCGCACCGCTATAAGGTGGAATCTGAAAAGATTGACCGCATGGCTGAGACTATTGACTTCGATGATGAAAATGAATCTTATCAGTTTGCCCTGAAGCTCAATCAGATGGGCGTTGATAAAGCTTTGTATCAGGCTGGTGCCAGAGATGGCGATCAGGTCATTGTCGGCCGCTATATCATGGGGTATAAGGAATGATTGCGTTCATCAACGGAACCATTGATGCCATTTCTACTGACACTATCACAGTTGACCATGCTGGCATGGGCTGGGAAATCTATTATCCGCATGTTTCAGATGTGCATGCGGGGCAGCAGATCAAAGTCTATACCTATCTGCATATCAGTGAAAATGATATGCGGCTGTTTGGTTTCTCTTCACAGGATGAAAAGCAGCTGTTTCTCCGCCTGATTTCTGTCAAGGGACTGGGTCCTAAGACGGCCATGAATATCCTGTCACGTGACAAGTATGAAAAGATTATTGCCGCCATTGAGGCAGGTGATGTCAAATATCTCAAGTCCATGCCAGGGATCGGGCCTAAGGCAGCCAGTCAGATCGTTCTGGATCTGAAAGGCAAGCTTGTCCCGGTTGCCCCAAAGAACAATGCCTCTAAGGCAGAAGAATTGCCAAAGGAAATGGCGGAAGCGGCGGAAGGCCTGAAGAATTTCGGCTATCGGCCCAATGAAATCGAAAAAGCTGTTAACATCATGAAGAAGAGTCCGGGTCTGCGCACGGAAGACTATCTCAAGATCGGTCTGCGCGCCCTGATGAATAATCGTCTGGGAGGATAAGCCATGAGGGATGAAAATGATCTGCTGAGTGCCATGCCGGAGAAGGGTGATGATGAGGAAAATATTCGCCCGCAGACGCTGGATGAATATGTAGGCCAGGATGATCTGAAAAGCAATCTGCGCATCTTCATACAGGCAGCCCTGCAGCGGCATGAATCTCTTGATCATGTTCTGCTGTACGGTCCGCCGGGACTTGGTAAAACAACTCTGGCTTACATCCTTGCCAATGAGATGCATAGCCATGTCCGCACGGTTTCCGGACCAAGCATCGATAAGCCCGGGGATCTGGCTGCGGTGCTTTCCGTTCTTGAACCAGGCGATATTCTCTTCATTGATGAAATTCATCGTCTGCCAAAGATCGTTGAGGAAGTACTGTATCCTGCTATGGAAGACTTCTGCATCGATGTCATGGTTGGCAAAGATACGGAGGCAAGATCCATCCGCCTCGATCTGCCGCCGTTTACGCTTGTTGGTGCAACAACCAGAGCCGGTGATCTGTCCGCACCTTTGCGGGACCGCTTTGGCATCGTCTCCAAGCTGAATTACTACACGCAGGATCAGCTGGAAAGCATCGTGAAAAGAACGGCAAGAGTTTTGAATACTGAAATCGATGAAGAAGCAGCCATCGAGATTGCCAAGCGCTCCAGAGGCACACCGCGTATTGCCAACCGCCTGCTGCGGCGCATCCGTGATTTTGCCCAGGTACTCAATGATGGCCGCATCACAAAGGAAATTGCGGATGAATCACTCAACCGTCTCCATGTGGATGCACTTGGCCTGGATGAAGTGGATATCCGATATCTGCGCGGGATCATTGAACGCTTTGACGGCGGTCCGGTCGGCCTTGAGTCACTGGCGAATTCGATCTCAGAAGAGGCGACTACTCTGGAAGATGTCTATGAGCCATATCTGATCCAGATTGGCTTTGTCAACCGCACCAGCAGGGGCCGGGTCGCAACCGAAAAGGCATACGAACATCTGAAGATCAGTCATAATGACCGGCTGTTCTAAGCAGCGATCTGAATGATTCTGTCCTGTAGAGAAATTTGCGACAGAGGCATGGTGATATCTTTACACCATGCCTTTGCTTTTTCCTGATCCAGCATGATCGGCTGGCGGTCATGAATCTCTTTCTGTGCATTCCGGGCATCTTCTGTCAGAATGACAAAATGCAGGCCGTCTGCTTCCTGATGGCATATGCCGGCCAGATACACCGGCTCTGTTTTACTGGTGAAATAGTATTTACGCCTGGGCTGTTTGGACCATTCATAATAGCCGCTGCACTGTATGGCACAGGGGAAGGAATCCGCAAAAAAAGGGGAATATAAAAAAGTCTCTGAACGGGCATTGATGACCATGCCATTGCCCCGCGTATAACCCCATTTCATGATACAGGAACCAAACCGCTGCGCTTTCTGGTCAAAGGCACCAATCAGAACTTTCTGCCCTGGAAACACTTCAAAAAGAGACAGCTGTTCAAATTCTGCCGGCGGCATTTTCTGCCTGGCCATTTCAATCAGATGGCGGATTGAGATGGATTTGTTATCGTAAAACTGGTATCTTCCACACATAGCATCATTGTACCATGTTACAATGAGGGCATGAAACAGCCAAAGCCAAGCAGAGAACTGGCCAGAACCAGGCGCCGCTATTTCTTCTCAATGATGATCACGTGCATCATCATTTTTGCTATTGGTGTATTGATCGTTACGGCATTTGACGTCCTGTTTGGATTAAATCCATGGCTGCGGCTTGCCCTGTACATCCTGAATTTCATCGCTGCCGATATCATCACCCGGAAAATGGGCAATACTGGCTTCCTGCGGCGCTTTATCGATGCAATTCACCGCTGAATTTTCAGCCATGTTATGTTACAATCTGAGCAAGGCAATTGCCGGAATGAGTAGTGATGCCAACGGATCAGCAGAGAGTCTGCGGCTGGTGCAAGCAGATATCCGCCTTCATGAAGTCCTCCGGCAGCTGTACTGCTGAAAAGATCAGTAAGCAGCACCGTGTCATGCACGTTATGCATTTTGAGAAGTAAGCTAAGGTGGTACCACGCCAGCGTCTGCGTCCTTGCACTGCAGACGCTTTTTGTTTTGTTACAGGAGGAAGAATGAAGAAGAATCTTGATGCAAAGTATGATCATAAGGCAGTCGAAGACGGCCGTTATGATGAATGGGTCAAGAAGGGATACTTCACTGCCGGTGATAAGGCCAAGGATCCCTTTACCATTGTCATCCCGCCCCCGAATGTGACCGGTATTCTGCATATCGGCCATGCCTGGGACAACACGCTGCAGGACATTATCGCCCGCTACAAGCGGATGCAGGGATACGACATGCTGTATCTGCCGGGCATGGATCATGCCGGCATTGCAACCCAGGCAAGAGTTGATGCCAGACTCAAGAGCGAAGGCATTTCCCGCTATGATATCGGCCGTGAAAAATTCATGGAGCGAGCCTGGGAGTGGAAAGAAGAATACGCTTCTACCATCCGCAAGCAGTGGGCAAAGCTTGGCAACTCTCTGGACTACAGCCGTGAGCGTTTTACCATGGATGAAGGCTTCAACAAGGCTGTCCGCCACGTCTTTGTCACTCTGTACAACGAGGGTTTGATTTACCGCGGCTGGCGTATCATCAACTGGGATCCGGAGGCAAGAACTGCCTTGTCCAATATCGAGGTCTATTACCAGGATGACCCCGGCAAGATGTACTATTTCCGCTATGTCGTTAAAGAGACAGGGGAAGAGATTCATGTTGCGACAACCCGTCCGGAAACGATGTTTGGTGATGTGTGCATCGTCGTCAATCCGAATGATGAGCGCTGGAAGCATCTGATCGGCCTGCATACAACCAACCCGGCCAATGGTGAGGAACTGCCGATCATTGGCGATGACTACATTGACATGGACTTCGGCACTGCCATCATGAAGTGCACACCAGCCCACGATCCCAATGACTTTGCCATTGCGGAGCGCCACCATCTGCCAAAGCCCATCTGCATGAATCCGGATGGCACCATGAACAAACTGTGCGGCAAGTATGAAGGCATGGACCGCTATGCAGCCCGTGATGCCGTTGTTGAACAGATCAAGGAAGATGGAAATCTTGTCAAGATTGAAAACATCACCCACAATGTCGGCCATTCCGAGAGAACTCACTGCGTGGTGGAGCCGTATCTTTCCCAGCAGTGGTTTGTGCGCATGAAACCGCTCGCTGATGATGTGCTTGCCCATCAGAAAGACCCGGATCAGAAGATCAACTTCTATCCGGAGCGCTTTGAAAAGACATTCAATCAGTGGCTGGAGAACATTGAAGACTGGTGCATTTCCCGTCAGCTGTGGTGGGGACACCGCATTCCGGCATGGTATAACAAGAAGACTGGCGAGACCTATGTTGGCGAAACCGATCCGAAGGACCCGGAAAACTGGGTACAGGATGAAGATGTTCTGGATACCTGGTTCTCCAGTGCCCTGTGGCCGTTTGCAACCTTGGGCTGGCCTGAAGAAACCGAAGACTTCAAGCGCTACTATCCAACCGATGTGCTTGTGACCGGCTATGACATCATCTTCTTCTGGGTTGCCAGAATGGCATTCCAGGCCCGTCACTTTACGCATAACAGACCGTTCCGCGATGTGCTCATCCACGGTCTGATCCGTGATGAACAGGGCAGAAAGATGTCCAAGTCGCTTGGCAATGGTATCGATCCAATGAAAGTCATCGATGACTATGGTGTCGATGCTCTGCGTTTCTTCCTGACCACCAACAGCACCCCAGGCCAGGATATGCGCTATATCCCAGCCAAGGTGGAAGCAGCTTGGAACTTCATCAACAAGCTCTGGAATGCATCAAGATTTGTGCTGATGAACCTGGATGACGGCATGCGTATGGATGATGTCGATCTGACAAATCTCTCGGCAGCGGATGCCTGGATTCTGAATAAGCTGAATCTGACCATTGACCATGTCAGTGAGAACATGGAAAAGTATGAATTTGCCCTGGTCGGCAATGAGCTGTATTCCTTTGTCTGGAATGATTTCTGCAGCTGGTATCTTGAGATGTGCAAGAGTTCACTCAACAGTGATGATCCTGCCATCCGCAAGGGTGCACAGTCTACACTGCTGGTTGTACTGAACAACATTGTCCGCCTGCTGCATCCGTTCATGCCATTTGTGACTGAGGAAATCTACCTGACCATGCCGCACACACAGGAATCTATCTGCAAAGAAACATGGCCAAAGCATATCGACAATATTCCGGAAGCCGACATGGAAGGCATGGACCGTCTGGTCTCCATGATTCAGAAGATTCGTGAAATCAAGGCAGCCAATGATCTGAAACCAAGTGCTGTGCTTTCTGTCATGGCAAAGGATCTTGATGGCAATGTCATTTCACCAAAGCCATATCTTTCCGCAATTCTTACCAAGATGGCAAAGGCAGAATGGAAAGAAGAACTGGATGGCGATCTGACTGTCGAAACCATCTATCAGGGTTCTTTATATCTGCCAAGCAGCCAGCTGCAGGATCCGGCTGAAGAGATCATAAAGCTGGAAGCAGAAAAGAAGCGCCTGGAGTCAGAGCTGGCAAGAAGCAGCCACATCCTGTCCAATCCTGGCTTCCTTGCCAAGGCACCGGCAGCCAAGATTGATTCTGAGAAGCAGAAACAGGAAGCCTATCAGAAACAGTATGAGGTCATCACCTCCCGGCTTGCCCAGCTGAAAAAGTAACCACAAAAAATGCTCTGTGCAAAAGCAGAGCATTTTCTTATGCAATCACATGACGGCCATTAAGATCAGCGGGATCAGCAGAGCGAGCCAGCCAAGCAGGATCAAGGCAAGATGCCGCTTGTTTTTCATGACAGCCGCAAATTCCCGGATCAAAGCACTTGGATAGTAGTAAGCAGCAGTATGGGCACCAATACCGGTACATTTGAAGCCAAGCTGTCGGCAGTACTGCAGACAGCGGTAAACATGGTAATTGGACGTGACAAGGGCAGTGCGTTTTCTGCCTTCATGGCTGTTGATGATGGCAAAAGAATTCTGCAGATTCTGCCATGTATTCAGCGACTTGTCTTCCAGTTCAATATCTTTGGGATCCACACCATGCACCATCAGATAGTCTGCCATAGCTCTTGCCTCAGACACTGTTTCATCAGATCCCTGACCGCCGCTGGGAATCATGATGGGATGGGTTTTGTCTTTCTGGTACACCTGGATGGCTTTATCCATGCGGTCTGCCAGCAGAGGTGATATCTGGTTGCCATGCAGCAGGCCGGCACCGTGAATGATGACATAGTCGAAGTCACGGGTATGGGGAATATGCTGAATAAACAGCGAATACAGGAAGAAAGACAGAAAGATCAGACAGAAATAGATGACCGTGACGGAGATCATAACCATCACCGGAACCGAGGTGATGCTGGTCTGAAAGACAACACAGATCGTGGCAATTTCACCGGCACCGATGAACAGGCCAAACAGCAGGGCCAGCATGTTGGCAAAGCTTTTTCCTTCCCGTCTCAGCATGATGATGCCATTGCTGATCAGCACGATCGGGACAGCCAGCAATACTGCACAGATCAGGATCAGGATCACCAGTGCAGCTACATCGCTGTATCTGCCGAACATGGATGCAATCAGCGGCTGGGTCATCAGCAGGGCAGCCAGCAGGAAGAAGCAGTTGCGCATCCGCCTTCTGTCAATCAGCATACTGACAAAGAGAATCCCCCAGAAGATGGCAGCCAGAACAGCCGCATCCTTGATCACACTGAGGGATTGATCTGAATATAATAAGTTTTTCTGAATCATAGGTATGATGTACCATAATATTTCCTGCCAAACAAGCCACTCTGTTCAAAAGAGAAGGGTTCTTCTTACGATGCAGGCATGCTATAATTCCCTTAGTGAAAAATGCAACAAAGGAGCGAATATATGAGCAAAAAGAATGATCATCCCTTTCTGAAAGCTGCGGCCATCACAGCAGGTGCAGCTGCTGGTGCCTATGCAGGTGTCAGCGCCTATATCTTCCGTCAGGTATTCAACCTTTCCCAGTCGGATCTGTACTCCGGCAAGGGCGGCACTGCCTTTCTGACTTTCAAGAACGGCGAAAAGGCAGAGTGGTTCCACAATTCAGTGCGGGAAGATGACACGCTGAATTCATTTGACGGTCTCAAGCTGCATGCTCTGCGTCTGCAGAATCATCCGGACAGCCACAACTGGGTTGTGCTGGCCTTTGGTCCGGGCAGCTATGCCGGCACACTGCTGGATTATCTGTATGCTCTTGATCAGGCTGGCTTTAATGTACTGGCTGCTGACAGCAGAGGATGCGGTAAGAGCGAAGGAAAACATACAACACTTGGCTGGGCAGAGCACTATGATCTGATCAGCTGGGTCAACTATCTTGTCAATCTGGATCCTGATGCCCACATCGCCCTGTATGGTGTTTCCATCGGTGCCAATGCGGTGATGAATGCGGTCGGTGACTATATTCCCAGGAATGTGGTCTGCGGTGTTGCCCAGGGCGGCTTCAGTGATGTCAATGAAGTGCTGGTACGCGGCATCAGCCATGCCATGAAGGCAGATGGCAGAATTGTCATGCCGGGAGTTGAACTGCTGGTCCGTCAGATTCTGCACTTCTCTTTGAAGGATGTTTCCACGGTTCGTCAGCTCAAGCAGGCATCCGTGCCGATGCTGTTTGTGCAGGGCAATACATCAGAGTTTGTGCCGGAAAGCATGCTGTTTGACAATTACTATGCATGCGGCAGTGAGCGGGAGCTGCTGACCAAAGATGATCTGAAGGATGATCCGGCCGGACTGATCACAGATTATCTGAAATCAAAATTTAACGCCTGATTTACAAATATGCAGAAGACTATCGTCCCTGCATATTTTTTTATGAATTAGGTGAAAAGAGGTGAAAAGAGGCTGTCCTAGAAAAGATTGTTTTCATGAAAGCGTTGTCATATAATCAAAATAACGAATAAGGAGGCAGTATGACAGAAAAGAAATATGTCTATAAGTTTGCTGAAGGAAATGCAAACATGCGTGAGCTTCTTGGCGGCAAGGGCGCAAACCTTGCTGAAATGAAGTCACTGCACCTTCCGGTGCCGGAGGGCTACACAATTACAACTGAGGCATGCATCAAGTATTATGATGACGGTGAAAAGATTTCGGATGATGTACAGGCACAGATTGATGAATATACAAAGTGGCTGGAAGAAGAAACCGGTATGAAACTTGGCGATCCGGTCAATCCGCTGCTTGTATCGGTCCGTTCCGGTGCCCGTGCTTCCATGCCTGGCATGATGGATACCATCCTGAACCTTGGCATGAATGATGAGGTTGTCAAGGTTGTTGAAAAGAAGTCTGGCAATAAGCGTTTTGCCTATGATTCCTACAGACGTTTTGTCATGATGTTCGGCGATGTCGTCATGGGTCTGGAAAAGGCAGAATTTGAGAAAATGATTGATGCCCAGAAAGCAAAGAAGGGTGTCAAGAATGATATTGACCTGGATGCCGATGATATGGAAGAGCTGACACGTCAGTTCAAGGCATATTATCAGGAAAAGCTTGGCGAGGCATTCCCGCAGGATCCGCATGTACAGCTTAACCGTGCAGTGGCAGCTGTCTTCCGTTCCTGGAACAATGAGCGTGCCATCTATTACCGTAAGATGAATGATATCCCGGATGACTGGGGCACAGCTGTTTCTGTTGTCCAGATGGTATTTGGCAACATGGGCAATGACTGCGGCACTGGTGTCTGCTTCTCCAGGAACCCGGCAACTGGCGATCACCGCTACTTCTATGGTGAATACCTGATTAATGCACAGGGTGAGGATGTCGTTTCCGGTGCCCGCACACCGCAGCAGATCTCCAAGGCTGGTTCACAGGAATGGGCCAAGGAAAGAGGCATTACAGAGGAAGAGCGTCTTGAAAAGTATCCGTCCCTCGAAGAGACAATGCCTGAAGCTTACCATGATCTGGTAACTGTCCGCGATACGCTTGAAAAGCATTATCATGATATGCAGGATATGGAGTTCACCATCCAGAATGGCAAGCTGTACATGCTGCAGTGCCGCAATGGCAAGCGTACTGCAAATGCAGCTTTGCAGATTGCCGTTGACATGGTCGCTGAAGGTCTTGCCACAAAGGATCAGGCCCTGATGATGGTTGAACCAAAGCAGCTCGACAATCTGCTGCACAATCAGTTTGATCCGGAAGATCTCAAGGCTAAGAAGGGCGATATCATCACCCATGGTCTGGCCGCTGCGCCTGGTGCTGGTTCCGGTACTATCGTCTTCACAGCTGCTGAGGCTGAAGCTGCTGCCAAGGCAGGCAAGAAGGTCGTACTTGTCCGTCTTGAGACATCTCCTGAGGATATCAAGGGTATGGCTGCTGCCCAGGCAATTGTCACTGTCCGCGGTGGCATGACATCCCATGCAGCTGTTGTTGCACGTGGTATGGGTGCCTGCTGTGTATCCGGATGCGGTGAACTGCAGGTCGATGAGGAAAACAAGACATTTACCGTCAATGGTGAAACATTCACAGAGAAGGATACAATCTCTGTCGATGGCACAACCGGTGCTGTCTACAGAGGTGAAGTGAAGCAGATTCCGGCTAAGATTTCCGGCAACTTTGCAACCTTCATGGGCTGGGCTGATGAGCGCCGCAGACTCCATGTCAGAACCAATGCCGATACGCCGGCAGATGCCAGAAGAGCTGTTGAATTCGGAGCTGAAGGTGTCGGTCTTGTCCGTACTGAGCATATGTTCTTCAACAGTGCTGAGCGTATCAAGGCAATCAGAATGCTCTGCGTTGCTCAGAACAGCGAGCAGAGAAAGCTTGCACTGGATACGCTGGAGCCATATCAGACAGAAGACTTTGAAGGCATTTATGAGGCAATGGGCGGCCGTCCTGTAACTGTCCGTCTGCTGGATCCGCCTCTGCATGAATTCCTGCCGAAGACCGATGAGGAAGCCAAGGATGTCGCTGCATCCCTTGGTATCACGGTAGCAGATGTGGAAGCAGCCGCTGCTTCTCTGAAGGAATTCAACCCGATGATGGGCCACCGTGGATGCCGTCTGGATGTGACATATCCTGAAATCGGCGTCATGCAGACAAGAGCCATTATCAATGCTGCACTGCACGTCAATGCAAAGCATCCTGACTGGAAGATTGTGCCTGAGATCATGATCCCGCTGGTTGGTGAGCCGAAGGAGCTTGAATACGTCGCTGATATCATCAGAAAGACAGCTGACAAGGTCATCGCTGATAACAAGTCTGATATGACCTACAAGATCGGCACGATGATCGAAATTCCGCGTGCTGCTCTGCTGGCTGATCAGATTGCCAAGACCGCTGAGTTCTTCAGCTTCGGTACAAACGATCTGACCCAGATGACATTCGGCTTCTCTCGTGATGATGCCGGCAAGTTCCTTGGCGACTACTACAGCAAGCATATCTATGACTTCGATCCGTTTGCCCATGTTGACCAGGCTGGTGTCGGCCAGCTGATCGAGATGGCCGCAAAGAAGGGCAGAAGCACACGTCCGGATCTCCATCTTGGTGTCTGCGGTGAACATGGCGGCGATCCTGCTTCCATCGAGTTCTTCAACAAGATCGGTCTGGATTATGTTTCCTGCTCACCTTACCGTGTTCCGATTGCCCGTCTGGCTGCTGCCCAGGCTGCCATCAAGCAGGGTTGAGCTTATCCATCAAAGCATGAAAAGAAGTTCTGGAAACAGAGCTTCTTTTTTTGTCAATCATGACGTGATGTCACTTGCACATCTATGAAACCGGTTACATAATTACTGAAGAATGATCCTGGAGGTTTCAAATGGAAAAATATATCATGGCAATTGACCAGGGAACCACAAGCTCCCGGGCAATTCTTTTTGACCACAGCGGCAGAATTGTCAATTCTGCCCAAAAGGAATTCACCCAGATTTTCCGCAAGCCCGGATGGGTAGAACACGATGCCAATGAAATCTGGCTGTCTGTTCTTTCCGTCATGGCAACATGTCTGCAGCAGGCAGGTATTCAGCCGGCACAGGTAGCCGGCATCGGCATTACCAACCAGCGTGAAACAACGGTCATCTGGAATAAAGATACCGGTCTGCCCATCTGCAATGCCGTTGTCTGGCAGTCCCGCCAGACAGCCGACATCTGCGACAAGCTGAAGGCAGAAGGCTATGATGATCTCTTCCGTAAAAAGACCGGCCTGCGCATTGACCCGTATTTCTCCGGTACCAAGATCCGCTGGATGCTGGATTCTGTGCCAGGGGCACAGAAACTGGCTGAAGAAGGTAAGCTGTATGCAGGCACCATTGATTCCTGGCTGATTTACTGTCTGTCCGGCATGCAGGCCCATGTGACAGACTATTCCAATGCCTCACGCACACTTCTTTATAATATCTATGAGAAGAAGTGGGATCCCCAACTCTGCAAAATTCTGAATATACCAATGTCGATGCTGCCGGAAGTCAAAGAGAGCAGCGGGATCTTTGCTTATACGGCACCATATCATTTCTTCGGCTGCGCCGTACCGATTGCCGGTGTTGCCGGAGACCAGCAGGCGGCCATGTTCGGTCAGGGATGCTTCTTGCAGGGAAGTGCCAAGAATACCTATGGCACCGGCTGCTTCCTGCTGATGAACACTGGTACCGTGCCGCATGCATCTAACAATGGCCTTTTGACAACCATTGCCTGGGGCCTGCATGGTGAAATCTATTATGCGCTGGAAGGATCCGTCTTTGTGGCAGGATCCGCCATCCAGTGGCTGCGTGATCAGATGAAGTTCTTCCCCAAGGCTTCCATGAGCCAGGAGTTTGCAGAACGGGCAGATCCTGACAATGGCGTCTTCCTGGTTCCTGCTTTTACAGGTCTTGGTGCACCTTACTGGGATGACCGCTGCCGCGGTGCTTTGTTTGGCATCACCAGAGGCACAACCCGTGAAGACATTACCAAGGCGACACTGGACTCTCTGTGTTATCAGACCCGTGATGTACTGGAGGCGATGGAACAGGATGCCGGTATCTGCATCAAGCATTTGAAGGTAGATGGCGGGGCAAGTGCCAATGACTATCTGATGCAGTTCCAGAGTGATCTGCTGCAGTGCCGCATTATCCGCCCGCATGATGTTGAAACAACAGCGCTTGGTGCTGCAAGGCTGGCCGGTCTGGCCTTGCACTATTGGACGATGAATGATTTTGAGCAGGCTGGCAGAAACTGTGTGGAGTATGCACCAAAGGCAGACAAGCAGCGCATGGATGGCCTGTATGCAAAGTGGAAACAGGCCGTTGCCTCAGCCCGCATGTTTTCTGATTAAGTGCATGAAAAAAGGCTTGATAGGCCTGCTTTTCGGGTGTATTATCTCACTGTAAACAAGGAGTGCGAAAGCACTCCTTCATTATTGTTGCACGATAGCGGAGGAATATGGAAAATACCGAAAAACTGAAATCGCTTCTGGAACCGGTACTGCAGCAGTGCGGTGTCAGGCTGTATGAAATCAATTGGCTTGGCAGTGAGCATACGCTGCAGGTATCCATCATGAAAGAGGATGGAACAATGGATCTGGATACCTGTGCAGATGTTTCATCTAAAGTATCTGATGTACTGGATCAGGCGGATCCAATCGGCAGTGAATATACACTGGAAGTGTGTTCGCCCGGTGCAGAAAGAGAGATCAGGGATCTGGATGAGCTGAGACATATGCCGCATGCATATGTCTGTGTCCATCTGAAGGAACCGGTAAAAAAGATGATGGAACTGACAGGTGAGATTGAAAGCATCGATGAGAATGATGTGGTAACCCTGGCCTATCGCGACAAGGCTGTATTGCGCAGGGTACAGTTCGGTCTGGACAATATTGAGAAGATCCGGCTGGCAGTAAAAATCTGAGGAGAAAACAGGAAATGGAAATCAAATACAAGGATATGATCAAGGCATTTGATGTTATTGAGGAAGAAAAACATATTTCTGAAGATGTCATCAAAGATGCCCTCTGTGAAGCTATGGCAAAGGCGTATAAGAAGGAAGCCGGCCTGGATGACATTGATGTCTATGCTGAGATCAACGAGAAGAAAAAGACAATTGATCTGTTTCAGCGCTATACCGTCACGGACGATGTAGAGGATGATGAACTGGAGATTTCACTGGAAGATGCCAGACAGCTGGACCCTGAAGCACAGATTGGCGCCAAGGTATCACGCCCGATTGAGATCACAGGCTTCTCCCGTGCTTCGGCTACTTTGACCCGCAATGTCATGCGTCAGAAGATCCGCGAAGCAGAAAAGGTTGCGGTCTATGACGAATACATCGATCAGCTCCATGAGATGGTGCTTGGTGTTGTGGAATCTGTTAAAGACAAGTTCACACTGGTCAATCTTGGCAAGACCGTTGCCATGATGCCGCGCTCTCAGGAAATTCCACAGGAACGTCTGACAGAAGGACAGCAGATCCGTGTCGTGATTACAGAAGTAAACAAAGATACTAAGGGATCCCAGGTGCTTGTTTCCAGGGCAGATCCAATGCTGGTCAAGCGTCTGTTTGAGAAGGAAGTGCCGGAAATCTACAATGGCATCGTAGAGATCAAGGCCATTGCCCGTGATGCCGGTGAGCGTACCAAGATGGCTGTCATGAGCCATAATCCGGAAGTTGACCCGATCGGTGCCTGCATCGGTCCGCGCGGACAGCGTGTCCAGGAAATCATCGAAGAACTCAAGGGTGAAAAGATTGACATCTTCCAGTGGAGTGATGATATCAGCGAACTGGTCAAGAATGCTCTGGCACCGGCTGAAGTTGAAGCTGTTCTGCCGGGGGATGACAACCGCAGCCTGATCGTGGTTGTGGCAGAGGATCAGCTTTCCCTGGCGATTGGCAAGCATGGCAAGAATGCAAGACTGGCTGTACGCCTGACTGATCGCAAGATTGATATCAAGACAAGAGCAGAGCTGGAAGAAGCCGGTGTGGATTATGAAGCACTGCTGGCCAAGGCTGAAGAGAAGAAGGAAGAATACAAGCGTGAGGCTGCCCGCCGTGAGATGGAGCGGATGAAGGAACAGGCCAAGGCAGATGAGGAGAAACGTCTTGCCAAGGTTGCTGAGCTGGAAGCACGCAAGGCAAGCATGCCTTCTGAAGAGTCTGCACCAATGGAAGAAGAGGGCTTCATTCCGGAGGAGATGCAGGAAGAGATCAATACAGATATGATCCTGGAGCCGGAGGAAAAGCCGGCAGAGAAACCTGCTGAAGAGGCATCTGAAGCGGTCAATGAGACACCTGCTGAGACAGAACAGGCAAAGGCTGAGGAAACCGCAGAAGAAACTGTCAGTGAGGAACCAGCAGAAGAAGCTGAAAAGGAAGAAGAACCTGTGAAGGAAGAAAAAGAGCCTGCTGTGAAGGCACCGGCCAGAAGAAAACATGCCGATCTGGAAGAGATGGCGGAAAAGAATACCTATGTTTCCCGTTTCGAGAAGCTGACAGATATGCCAAGCAAGCCGAAGTATGAGCAGCGTCCTAAGCACAGAAAGAAGAAGAACGATGCTGAGGAGAACTTCAAGATCGATAACAAGGAGCTGGAGAAGCAGATCAAGAGCAGACTTGCTTCTTCGGCTGCTGATAACAAGCCGATCTACACTGAGGAAGAGCTTGCTGAGATTGAGGCACAGCGGCAGGCTGATGAAGACAGAGAGCTTGGCATCGATGATGAATACGATGACGAGTACGATGATTATTATGACGACGAGGAGAAGTAATGCCTAAGAAGATCCCGATGAGAAGGTGTGTCGCTACCGGGGAGTCGCTTCCGAAGAAGGAGCTGCTGCGGATTGTGCGCACACCGGAAGGTGAGCTGAAGATTGATCTCACCGGCAAGGCAAATGGGCACGGTGCCTATTTGAAGAAGGATCCTGCAGCAGTGGAGACTGCCCGCAAGAAAGGTTCATTGAAAAATGCCCTTGGCGTTGATATTCCTGATTCTTTCTACGATGAGATTCTGAAGATGCTCTGAGGAATGCACAGGATTGGAAAGAGGGGATGCCAGGATACCCGTATTGAATGAAAAAAGGAGGATACTGAATGCCACAGAAGAAGCGCAGTAATACAAAGAAAAAAACGACAAACAACAATAACCGCCGCAATGGCCAGCATGGCAGAAATAACAGCTTTACACAGCAGCCGCGCAAGCCGAAGCAGGAGATTCATGCCATCACCTATACGGAAGGAATTACCGTAGGTGAGCTGGCTGAAAAGATCGGCCGGCAGGCATCGGACATCATCAAGTCTCTGTTCATGGAAGGCAAGATGGTCACGATCAACTCGCCGCTGGATGATGAGACGGTTGAGCTTGTATGCATTGGCTACGATATCGACGCAACCAAGGTTAAGGAACGTGAGGAAGACTCTCTGGAAATCGAGATGGATACAGATCCGGATCAGCTTGAGACACGGCCTCCGATCGTTACAATCATGGGTCATGTCGACCATGGTAAGACGACACTGCTTGATAAGATCCGTTCCAGCAAGGTCGCAGCTGGTGAGGCCGGCGGTATCACCCAGGCCATTGGTGCCTATCAGGTATCCATCAATGGCCGCAAGATCACCTTCCTTGATACACCAGGCCACGAAGCTTTCACCGCTATGCGTGCCCGTGGTGCCAGTGTGACTGATATCTGTGTCATCGTGGTTGCAGCTGATGATGGTGTCATGCCGCAGACGCTGGAAGCCATTGACCATGCTAAGGCTGCCAACTGCCCGATCATTGTTGCGGTAAATAAGATGGATAAGCCGCATGTCAATCCGGACCGCGTCATGCAGGAAATGAGCGATCATGGTGTCATGCCGGAAGAATGGGGCGGTGATACACCGTTTGTCAAGACCAGTGCCAAGAGCGGGGAAGGTATTGATGACCTGCTGGAAACAATCCTGATCATGGCGGATGTGCGTGAACTCAAAGCCAACCCGCATCAGCTGGCATCCGGCACTGTTCTGGAAGCAAGACTGGATAAGGGCAGAGGCCCGGTCGCAACCCTGCTTGTACAGAATGGCACCCTGCATCATGGTGAGCCGGTTGTTGTCGGTACATGCTATGGCCGTATCAGAAAGATGTCTGATGAAAACGGTCATGAACTGCAGAAGGCAGGTCCGAGTACGCCAGTTGAGGTCATTGGTCTCAATGATGTGCCGGAGGCAGGCGATCTGTTCCGTTCCTATGAAGAGGAAAAGGAAGCCAGAGCCGTTGCCGACCGCAGAAACAGAAGAAAGATTGAGGCTGCCCGCCGCAAGACATCTGCCATGAGTCTGGAAGATCTTGCCAGCCAGATTGATTCCGGCGAGATCAAGGAAATCCCGATCATCATCAAGGCGGATGTCCAGGGTTCTGCCGAAGCTGTCAAGAGCTCTCTGGAGAAACTGGATGTCAAGGGTGTCAAGATCAATGTCATCCACAGCACTGCCGGTGCGATCAGTGAATCTGATATTATGCTGGCAGATGCCTCTCATGCCATGATCATTGGCTTCAATGTCAGACCGGATGCCAATATCCGCAAGAAGGCTGAAGAAGCTGGCGTTCAGATCCGTCTGCATACGATCATCTATAAGGTGACCGAAGAGATGGAAAATGCCATGAAGGGTATGCTGGAACCGGTCTACCAGGAAGTTGTGATTGGTCAGGCAGAAGTCCGTCAGACATACAAGGTTTCCAAAGTCGGCACCATTGCTGGCTGCATGGTGACAGATGGCAAGATCACCAATAGCTGCGGTCTGCGTCTGATACGTGATGGTATTGTCGTCTACACTGGCAAGATTGCATCCTTGAAGCGTTTCAAGGATGATGCCAAGGAAGTCGCATCCGGTTATGAATGCGGCCTGACGATTGAAAATTATAACGACATCAAGGTTGGAGATACGATCGAAGCATTTGAAGAACAGGCAGTTGCCCCGGAGGCCTGAGAAATGTCCAGCGTCAAGCAGAAACGCCTGGAAGGCATCATCCGCAAGGACATCAGCGACATTATTCAGTTCTCTCTGAAAGATCCTAACGTTGGTTTTGTGACCATCACAGATGTCAAAGTTTCCAATGATCACAGCTACGCAACAGTCTATGTTTCCTTTCTGGGCAAACAGGAACGGGCACAGGCCGGCCTGAAGGCACTGAACCGTGCCCGCGGCTATATCCGCTCTGAACTTGCACAGCAGCTGGATATCCGGCGCACCCCGGAGCTGACCTTCGTTATTGATGAAGCCATGGAAAACGGCAAGCATATCGATGAGATCATTGCCCGCATCCATGAGCAGGATGCAAAGAATCACAAAGAGTGAAGCAAAAAGCTTCACTTTTTTATTTTGTCAGGGGAATCTGCCATTTATAGGGGCATAGAGAGGCAGGAGGTGATTGGTTATGAGAACCATTCAGGTTGATCCTGCACAGATTGATGCCTGTGCAGCACGTATGGATGCCAGCAATCAGGAATATCTGCAGTGTGTTACAAAGCTGTTTGCGGCTGTGGACATGATGCAGCGGGCATGGGCAGGAAAAGACAATCTTGCCTTTACTGCTGAGATTCAGAAATTTGAAGGAGATTTCCGGCAGATGTCGCTGCTTTGTTCGTACTATGTAGATTTTCTGCGTTCCAGCAGCCGTGCCTATCAGGATACCCAGGATGAGCTGACGGTACAGGCAGGACGTATTGTGATGTAAGGAGGAAATGAACATGAATGGAATTCGCATTTCACTGGATGAAGTGAATGAAGTATCAATGCAGATTGCATCTTTGAATGCGGCCATGCAAGAACATCTTGGTGCCATGAAGCGGGACATGAACAGTCTGGATGGAAATTGGATCTCTGATGCAGGCATGGCAATCCGCAGCCGCTTCAATGGTTTTTCCGCCCGCTTTGAACGTCAGAAAGAGGTGATTGACTCCTATGTAAGGTTCCTGCATCTTACGGTTGCCAAAGCAATGATTTGACTACAAATTGTGAACTCGTAGAAATCCTGAATTTTAGGCACTTTTTCAAACATAGGTCGTTTAGTAAAACTGATCAATTGGGCTATAGGAAACGTGCTGAACCATATCTTAGAGTAAGTATCGCTATCAACCTCAACGCCACAGCTACAAAAACTGATGAAAAATTAGTTTCAGACAAATGAGCTCGATCTAAATATGGACGCGATTTATTGCATTTCTAATAAACCGGCGCCCTTTTTCTATGCCGGGAAATAGAAAGGAGGAAAAGAAAAATGAAGTTCGATTATTTTACAGGACGGCAGGCAGAGCAGTTTGCATTCTATCAGATTCCAAAGATTCTGATCGTAGACGAGCGTTTTGATCAGCTTTCACTTGATGCGAAACTTCTGTACGCGTTGATGTTAGATCGGGCGGCCTTATCAAGCAAGAATGGATGGCTTGATGACAAGGGAAGAGTCTACATCATTTACACACTTGAACAGGTGATGGCAGATCTGCACTGTGCCAATCAAAAGGTATCCAGGATGATGAAGGAACTGGAAAAAATCGGCTTGATTGAGAGAAAAAGACAAGGGCAAGGAAAACCTACCTTGATCTATGTCAAAGATTTTACGACGGGACTGGATGAAGAGCATCCGAAACCGTCACAAGTCCAGAATCATGAAAATCATGAGTCTGAAATAGATAACTCTGAGAAAGCTGGAGTATCACAAGTCTTGAATCATGAAAATCATGAATCAGAGGTTGTGAAAATCATGAGTCCAGAATCATGGAAATCACATACTAATAATACTGATAATAACAAGACTGAAATTAACGAGACTAACTCTATCAATCAATCAGCATTACCACAGCCTTCCAGTGGATCAATGCATACTGTATCGGATGGATATGATCTGATGAAGAAGCGTCTTCATCTTGAAAAGTATTTGAAGGACAAGCTGTACTACGATGACCTGCTGATGAGGTATCCGTATTACCGCGGCAGAATCGATGAGATCTTTGAAATCCTGGTGGAGGTATTAACCAGTAAAGCAAAAGTTTTCAGGATAGCGGGAGAAGATATGCCAGCCGAAGTGGTAAAGAGCAGATTCATGAAACTTGAATACGACCATATTGATTACATCCTGGACTGCTTCCAGGTACAAACAACGGATATTCGCAACATCAAGCAATATCTGCTGACGACAATCTATAACGCTCCGCTGACTATCGATCATTACTACGGAGCAAAAGCACAATACGCTATGGCTAATTGGAATCAAGGAGAAGAGCTATGAAAAATAAATCAACCGTGATTGCGGTTGTCAATCAAAAAGGTGGTACCGCTAAGACTACCACCGTTGAGAATCTTGGGATCGGTTTGGCACGAGAGGGATACAGAGTATTGCTGATCGATACAGATCCACAGGCTTCTCTGACTATCAGTCTTGGGTATCCGCAGCCAGATGATCTGTCCCTGACTTTGTCCGATCTCCTCAACAGCACTATAAGTGAGAATTCAATTTCACTCAAGGATGTCATTCTGCATCAGAATGAGGGAATTGATTTTATCCCATCGAATATCTCACTTGCAGGGCTAGAGGTTTCACTTGTAAATACGATGAACAGGGAGCGCATCCTGATGCAGCTGTTGGAGCAGTTCAGAAGCAGTTACGATTACATTCTGCTGGACTGCATGCCGAGCCTTGGCATGTTAACGGTCAATGCCTTGGTTGCAGCAGATAAGGTGCTGATTCCGGTACAGGCTAATTATCTGTCGGCAAAGGGGCTTGAGCAGCTTCTGCAGACCATCAATAAGGTCAAGCGGCAGATCAATCCAAAGCTCAGGATCGAGGGCATCTTGCTCACCATGGTGGATGGAAGAACAAATTATGCCAAAGAAATCAGCGGAATGATCCGGGCAACCTATGGAAAGAAGATCAGAGTATTTACTACTGAAATTCCAAGGTCCACTCGTGCTGCAGAGATCAGTGCAGAAGGAAAGAGTATTTTCACTTACGATCCCAGAGGAAAGGTAGCAGATGCATACAGAACATTAACGAAGGAGGTGCTGCAGAATGCGAAATAAGGGAGTTAACATCAGTTTGAAGAGCTATGACGAGATTTTCTCAACTGAGGAGACCAGGCAGGACACAGGTGAACATGTCATCATGGTCAAACTGGATAAGATCCATTCATTTAAGAATCATCCCTTCAAGGTGGTAGATGATGAAGATATGCGCAAGACTGCTGACAGCATCCGTGAGTATGGTGTTCTTGTACCAGCCATTGTACGGCCGCTTGGCAACGGCGAATATGAGATGATTTCCGGTCATCGCAGACGGTATGCATCCAAACTTGCCGGAAAGGATGAGATGCCGGTTATTGTCCGGGAGATGGACGATGATACAGCAACCATCCTCATGGTAGACTCCAATCTTCAAAGAGAACACATTCTGCCAAGCGAACGTGCCAAGGCTTATCAGATGAAGATGGAGGCAATGAAGCACCAGGGACAGCGGAGCGATTTAGGAACTTCCCGACAAGTTGTCGGGAAGTTAGAAGCAGCAGATGAAATTGGTAAAGAAACTGGTGAGAGTGGGAGACAGGTGCAAAGATTTATGCGCTTGAACAACTTGATCCCTGAGCTTCTGGAAATGGTCGACGAGAAAAAGATTGCATTCAATCCGGCCGTTGAGCTTTCTTATCTGAAACCACAGGAACAGAAGGAATTCTTTGAAGCCATGGATATCATGCAGACCCCTCCATCTCTGTCACAGGCTCAGCGGCTCAAGAAATCCAGTCAGGAAGGAAGATGCACACCAGAGCTGATCGAAAGCATCATGGATGAGGATAAGAAGAGTCCACTGAATCGTGTCGTATTTGACTTCGAAGATTTGAGAAAGTATTTTCCAAAGAACTACACATCGAAGCAGATGCAGACAGCGATTCTTCTGATGCTGGATCAGTGGTCAAGAACAAAAGCAAAACCACAGGAAAAGTGAATAGCGTTTAAATAGCGCAGAAGTAAGACGTTTCAGCCAAGCCAGCAGGAACGTCTTTTTTATTGGAGAGAAGGAAATGAACAAGTCAAAAAATAGAAATGCTCAGGTTCAGGATTCCTGGCTGATGCAGAAAACAATCATTGTTGCTGCAGACGATGGATTGCCGGCAGATGAAGATCTCACATTTTATGATGAATCGGGAGTGCTGAACAGCGCTTTCTATGGCTTATCAGCAAAGCTCAAACAGCTGGAACTAGAATACAGAAGGGAACAGAAGCAGTCACGATTTTTCAGGAATGCTCTTGTTCAACTGGTTTATTCCATGCTGAAAGAAATGAATCCAGATGAACTGCAGAATTTTTTTCAGTGGATTAACGTATCTGAAGGAACTGATTATCACGATATAGATGTGCTGATCAAAGACATCAGAGCAGATGAAGGCAATGCTATTCTGCTACGTACAGTGATGTATCTGAAAAGCTATGAAGGGCCTGGTACAAAATAAATCGTTGGGTGAATTGAATTACAAATAGGAAGAATATGAGAAACGTTAGATCATGGCGGAGCATTATGCAGATGCAGATCCCAAAGGAGAATGGGATCCTGGATCCAAAGCCTCGGTTGTTGGAAGTGAATGAAATGGTGCTTGATATCTCTGCGCTGTATAAACATCAGATTTTAACTGTCACAAAGGATTTACGGATCAAACTGAATCCAGATGCAGAATATACACCATTGGTGAAAACAGGAGGCAGCATTATCCGGCAGCCAGAAAATAATAATACTGAAAAACGGAATGAGGCGATGATTGCCTTGGAAGAGGATGCCAGCTTTCGTGCCCAGCTCTATGACGTCTTTGAACGCTGCTTTAATATCTTTTTGAATGAGGATCAGAGGGGAGTTTATGCAGCAAAATACTTTGGATTGATACTGAAGCTGAATTACAAATCAGGAAGAACAATCAGATCAAAGTATAACAATGACAAGCGCCGTTTGTTACTGGTTACGGCGGAAGAGCAGATGATTGAAGGACTGATGTTAGATAGCTGCGATGAATATGGTGAAGTTATGGCATCCGGAATTGTCAGAAAGAATGCAAATGCTCGCATCGACAGAATCGATCCAGATCATAAACTGTCTTATTGGTGCTGTAATGATTGGGCAATGATGTACAAGGCATATACGCAGATAGAATGCCTGATTCCTCAAAGAATCGCAAAGCTCATCGATGAAAGTGAGACTGGAAAGAATAGCATTATTCATTTATGAAAAAGGGGTTCTGAAGTCCTAAAAAGCATCGGATTTTTAGGATATGTAAATCTTACATACTGGTGAATCATTTGAGGATTATATTGGTTAATCACATTGTTTGAGGACTTTTGCATGTCCTCAAAAGGGGGTATAAAATTTCTATGCTGAATGAAATGGATAGTGATGAATACCAAACTCCCCCTCCCTTGGTATTTGATGTATGGCCGAATGAATGATAAAAATCATTCGGTCTTTTTTCTTTTGAACGAAGCAGGAGATAGCGGACGAACAGATGTAACTTGTGGCCAAGTTGGCCAGAAGTTAGGAAAGTGGTGGCATTGTTCTGCTACAGCATAACAACAGAGTACACTTTATTTGCCGATGACGAGTTCAGATGTGATACAAATGAAATAGAAGCCCATAAGTACGAGGTGATGATATGACTCCAGACTCCAAGAAGAACAATACTCCAGAAAAAGACACTGCTAAAACGGCAACCACTCCCGATCCAAAGGTGAAGGCATCAAAGCCCACATCCGATGAATCGACAAAGTCCAATGCAGTCCCGAAGGACAGTAAAAAAGGACTGAAGGCTCCTAAAAAGAAGCAGTCATACAAGATCGTCGGCGGGTGCGTGGCAGCAGCATTGCTTGTTGCATGTATTGGCTTTGCATCGTGTAACGCTGGTGGCTCGTCTAAGGCAACAGCCAGTGCAACACCAACAGCAAGTGCAAAGGCGGAAACATTGTACGCAAATGCTAAGGATGTCACACTGCTGGATGCCAATGGAAAAGAAACCACCGATAAGATCACGGTGGCTACGGTTAAAAAGGCGGACGCAACACAGGCCAGCCTGAAAGACTGGTACTTTAATTATGTCGTGAAGGGTGGCTATAAGTACGGCATTCTCAAATTCTCAGATGAATCCGGTAAAGGTATCTATGCTGACAGTACCGGAATCTACGAGGATGAACTCAAAGAAGACACCGCCACAAAGGGATACACAAAGCCAGCAGACAGTGATCTGGTTTATACCATTGATACGAGTAAGAAAACACTGACTAAGAAAGCCAGTGCAAGTGCATCTGCCGAAGCAAGTGCCAGTGCTGGTGCGGATAGTACATCTGATAGCGGTGATACCGTATCGGATAATGACAGTGCATCCAGCAATACGGCATCTGACAGCGGAACAGGTTCCTCTAATACCAGTGGCAGTACTGCCTCTAAGAGTGCCAGCGGCACATCAAACAAGAGCAGTAACAGCAGCAGTTCTTCAGGCAATAGCAGCAGTTCCAATAGCAGTAAGACCAGTACCCAGACATGCAGAACCGTACATCATGATGCAGTCACAACTCAGCAGTGGGTACAGGATAGTGCCGCATGGGATGAAACAGTTGTGGATCAGGCCGCCTATGATGAACCGATCTATACATGGATGCCGAGATTTGTTTGTAAGGCATGTGGATATACAACTGATGATATTCAAGATATTGGTGAACATTGCTTTAAGGAAGGTTCGACTTATTACAATGATCCGTATCAGGTCCAGTCTGGAACTCAGCATCATGATGCAGTAACGCATGTTGTTCATCACGATGCGACTGGTCACTATGAAACAGTCGTAACACAGGCAGCTTATGATGAAACAGTTTGTGGTTAATTTCAGTTGAGCAGTTGTATTGCGTAAAAAAGGCGAATGCCTTTTCAAACAAACAGAGAGGACAGGGTGTGATTGATGCTCTGTCTTTTTTGGTGGAAATACCAGTGACTTGCGGTTTATGCATCAGTGAATGAATCGGTAAGAACATGTGGGGAAAGTTATCTGAATGATCAGGTGATCATTCATAAATCAGGAAGGCGCATGCCTTCCTTTTTATCAATCTGACATGGGGTAAACCCCCAGAGAAAGGGGAAATAATGAATTTTCCAAAAAAGCTGAAACGATTAGCAGCGATTCTTTTGGCAGTAGGCACAATGGCTGGATCAGTCCAGTTGCCTGTAGCTGCCGATGATTCAACTGATAGCAGTTTTGGAGATGCAATTCCAGAAAATGCTATTGGCGTGGATGTTGAGGGTGAGGGTAGTGTAATTGTTGAACAGAATGGCAAAGAAACAGCCATTACAGAATACACACTTTTCACAGGTAATGTGGGTGATGAAATCACTATTAAGGCAAGTGAGAATGACTCAGGCCAGAAGATGACTGCCATGGCTGTATTCATGGAAGATGGAACATCTTTCAATGCCAATGAGAATCATGATTCCAGTGCTGAATATACGGCGAAGATTGGTACAGACCGTTATATCAATGTTCTGTTTGAAAGAAGGCAACTGGTACGCAGAATGGCTGCATCTTATACACCATCTGATGCAGCAATTCCTAGTTCTGGAAGTGGAACACTTTGGGCAACTGCTTCAAGTATGTTTGACACTCAGTTTACTCTGCAGTGGATCAGCGCACCGCTTGACAGGTTTGCTGATACGATAAAGCAGTATTTGGGCGAATGCACACATCCTGGGTGGCTGGCATGGACAGACGACAACCCCTACAACGTCAAAAGTCTGAATTATACTTATAGTTTTGTGGGCGATGACACCACAAAATATCTGACGATCACTGTTGCGGATGATGATACGCATAAAGGTTACAGCGCGGCCGTGGGCGGAAAAGCTGGCTATCAGGGTATCGAATGGACGAATGTTCCGATTACCATTGTCATTCCGACCAAGACCATTCACATTGATGTAAATAAGGTAAGCTCTAATCCGACAATCAGTGAAAATAATGACTGCTATTCATTAGGCGGTGCTGTCTACGGTATCTGGCTGGATTCAGCACTGACAAACAAGATTGGTGAAGTGACAACTGATACAAGTGGAAAAGCCAGCATTGATATTTCAGATATTGATAATGGTGTAAACACTGTTTATGTAAAGGAAATCACGCCGTCAAAGGGCTTCTTAATTGATGATACCAAGTACACGGTCAATCTGAACAACAATTCCGGTTCTGTAACTTCTACTGAAAAGCCGGGCAATGACCCGATGACCATTAAGCTGAGTAAGATTGCGGAAGATGGCAAATGGTTAAATGATAATTTGCCAAAATCACTGGAAAAAGCTGAATTTACTTTGAAGTATTATGCCGTAGATCCGGATAACTACACAACAGCAGAGAGTGTGAGCAGCCTGACGCCTGCAAAAACATGGGTTCTTGGAACAAAGAAGATTGGCAGTGAATATGGTGCTCTTTTCAATGGCTATTATAAGATCTCAGGTGATGATTTTTACCTTGATGAAGCTAATATGCCAGTACTTCCGCTTGGTGTTTTGACAGTGCAGGAAACAAAGGCTCCTGAAGGATACACTTTGGAAAATAGTATTACGAATGCTGTGACTGACACTACGGTAACAGAGACAAATGGTATTGCCTATTTTGCAGTAAAACAGACTGGTCAATACTTTCAGGTTCAAGGCGGCAATGAATACACCGTATCGGATGAATCAGTTCGTACTGGCACTATAGAAATCCAGAAGGCTCTGGCAAATTCCGGCACTGCACTTCAAGGTGATATTCCAAATCTGACAACCACACTGAAGATCACCAATAACAACTCTTATGGTGCTGTGCTGAAGGATGGCGATACCGTACTGGCTACTGCCGCAGCGAACAGTGATTTCGTAAAAACAGATGGCTCTCTGTATACCATCACAACCGATGCGAAAGGCTATTGGAAGTCACCGGAAGGCTATATGCCGTATGGTACTTACACGTTCACCGAAACTGCTGGCCCGACTGGTACAGACCTTAACGGTAAGACCAGTACAACCGTAACAGTTGACAGTGAAGGCCAGAACATCAAGCTGACAAACAGCGAGATCGAAAACACAACAATCCGCGGTACATTCAGTATCAAAAAGAACGACCTTGATCTTGGCACCAACATCGCGCAGGGTGACGCAAACCTCTCTGCCAAGTATGCTCTGATCAATCGTTCTGCTAATACGGTTTATGTCGATACCAATGAGGATGGCAAGATTGATACCACCAAAGAGGCATTTGCACCAGGCGAGACAATCTGTGACCGTGATGTACAGACAGGAAAGAAGCCGTACAGCTTTGAAACTGCCGCTGATGGTACTTACACATGGGATTATGGAACGGTAGGCTCTGCAAACCATCTTCATGGACTGCCGTATGGCACATATGAGATTCAGGAAGTAGAGGCTCCGGCAAATTACACAACCGATGGTAATACATCCATCACGTTCTCTATTCGCAATGAAGATGAAACAATCAGCCGTACTACTGACCATACTGCTGGTACAGCAAGCAAGAACCTGATCTCCAACCGTGTTGCATATGGTCAGATCGAAGTCTACAAGCATGTCAATCAGCAGGCCGGATCAGAAGTCGATGATCTTCCTGAGAATGGCGCAAAGTTCCTTGTCATCCTGACTTCCAAGCTGAACTCTCTCTATGGCGGAGACACGCAGAAGGCTTGGGATGCTCTGAACGACAAGAACGGTCAGAACATTGACGCAAACGGCAATGTAGTAGCCGCTGGTAAGGATGTAGTGCTTTCTGAGCATGAGTTCTCTGTGATCACAACTGGTACAGAAGTAGACGCTGATGGAAATACCATGGAAGGCTACGGTATCACCGGAGACCTCGCCGCTGGCAATTACACTGTCATGCAGTTCGTTTCTGGTACTGCCAAGGGCTTTGCTGCTGATGATCTGAAAATGTCTGATGAAGCAAAGACTGTTGACGTTGTAGTAAATAAGAAGACAGACGCTAACGGCTATAGCACTTGGACTGATAAGAAGTCTCCGGTTAAGCTCAGCGTTACCAATGACCAGAAGATTTACAACGCAAGAATCCTGAAGAAAGACGCAAGAACTGGCAAGCTGGTCACGTTGAACAGCGCATCCTTCAAACTGGTTGCTGACTCCAACAATAACGGCGTGCTGGATGCCGATGACTATAAATACAGCTCCGTATCTTCCAATGGTGACATTGATCCAACCTTCTATCAGGAAGGCAAGGTCAAGATCGTAAATGGCTACGTGACCATGACAAGCGGCGGTTCCGAATATGATACATTCAGAACCTACACTGACAATACTGGCAAGATTCCGGCTGGTACATTCGTTGTCGATCAGATCACTTCCAACGGCAAGACTACTGCCAATGACAAAGGTACTGCACCTCTGCCTGTTCAGTTGACCAAGGGTACATACTTCATTCTCGAAAGTGATACTCCGGCTGGCTACCTGAACTATACGGACACGGGCCTGAAGTTCACTGTTAATGGTTCCTGCTATAAGGACGTTACTTCTTCCACAGAAGAGAATGTTCATTCCAATATCCTGACCAAGATTTATTCTTGGTGGGATCACGCAACCAACTGGCTCTCCGGTAAGAAGAGAATGCAGTTGGACGATGAATACTTCGTTACAGAAACAATCGCAAATGACCGTGCGACGGGCAAGCTGACAATCAGCAAGACCATTGAGCCTGAACCTGAAGGTGTTGACTATACTTACATTAACCGTGATGATCTCTCCGGCATCCAGTTCACTCTGTATGCGGCAGAAGATATCAAAGATCCGGCTGATGGCAGTATCATTACCAAGAAGGGCGAGGTTGCCAAGGTGCTGACATCCGGTTCCGCTGCTGACAGCTTCGGTGTGCATTCTGATACCTACACACAGGGCGGCAGATTCTATGTCAACAAGGATGGTAGCTTCACACTGAAAGATATTCCTCTGGGTAAGTACACGCTGAAGGAAACAGCAGTACCGGATGGTATTGTTCTTTCCGATCAGACATGGGATGTAACGCTTGAACAGCCGAAAGATGACCGCAAGACAGCAGAGTTTACTGCTCATTACGACATTGAAAACTACACCACAAAGACAAAGTTCTCCAAGACAGATGTCTCTGGTGAAGAACTGCCTGGCGCAACCATTACAATCCTTGATTCCAAGGGCAATCAGGTCAAGAAGGCAGATGGCACCGATCTGACATGGGTTTCTACAGATAAGCCTTACTATGTAGAAGGTCTGGCAGATGGCGATTACGTCATGCATGAGACTGTTGCACCGGAAGGATATGTACTGAGAACAACCGATATTCCGTTCACTGTCAAGAATGATAAGGCTGTTCAGACTGTCTCCATGGCAGATAAGACATATGATCTGACCAAGGTTGATGCTGGCGGCGAAGAAGTTGAAGGCGCAAAGATCACTGTCACAGATAATGCTGATGGCAAGGTCGTTGATACTTGGACTTCTGATAAGACAACTCATCATATCAATGGTCTGACAGAAGGTCATACCTATACACTGCATGAAGAAACAGCTCCTAACGGTTATGTTTACTTCACAGATGTACAGATCACTGTCACAAGTGATTACTCAAAGAATCAGAGCCAGACACTGACTGATAAGCGTGTACTTGTTACAAAGCAGGATACACAGGGCGAAACAGTCGATGGTGCTGAACTGAGCGTCTATGACAAGGACGGAAACCTTGTTGATCAGTGGACAACAGTTAAGGGTGAAGGCCATTATGTAAATGGTCTCCATGCCGGACAGTCCTATACACTGAAGGAAACAAAGGTACCGGATGGCTATGTAAAGGCCGCTGATATCACAATCAATGTCGCGGATGATGGCAAAGATCAGTCCGAGTTCTTCATCAACAAGCAGGTGGCAGTCTCCAAGGTTGATGCTGGCGGTGAAGAAGTCATTGGCGCTGATATGACAGTCGTTGATGAAAACGGCAATGTTGTTGATCAGTGGACATCTGATGGCACCGACCATAAGGTCAACGGCCTTGAAGAAGGCAAGAGCTACACAATCCACGAAGTAACAGCTCCGAATGGCTATGTAGCAGCTACCGATATTCCGTTCACCGTTTCCGGTGCTGATAAAGACGGAAAGAAGGAAGATCAGGAATACACAGTCACCGACAAGCGTGTTCAGATGCTGAAGGTTGATATGTGCGGTACTGATGTAGACGGCGCACAGCTGAGTGTTTTCGCAAAAGACGGTTCAATGGTTGACCAGTGGACAACACAGGCTGGTGATCATCACTATGTAAGTGGTCTCAGAGCTGGTCAGACATACACTGTGAAAGAGACAATTGTTCCTGAAGGGTTCGTTAAGGCTGCGGATTACACATTCACAGTTGCCGATGACGGAAAGGATCAGCCAGAAACAATCGTCGATAAGCAGGTGGATATTTCCAAAGAAGACGCTGGTGGCAAAGAGGTTGAAGGCGCAAAGCTGACAATCACCGACAAGGAAACAGGACAGGCAGTTGATTCCTGGACTTCCGGCAAGGAAACACACTATGCATCTGGTCTGGAAGTTGGAAAGACATACACACTGACTGAAGATACTGCTCCGCTTGGCTATGTAAAGGCTACTGACATTGACTTCACAGTAAATGATGATGGTGTCGATCAGAAGGTTACGATGGTTGATACAATCGAAAGACTGGCAAAGGTTGATGATAAGGGCAATGTCCTGAAGGGTGCTACACTGGAAGCCCGTGACGAAGACGGAAACGTCATTGATACATGGGAGTCCGGCAAGCATATTGTTGATCTGACTGAAGAGCAGGCTGCTGATCTTGAAAAGGGCAAGAACGTTGAATTTGAGCTGGAAGATGGCTCAAAGGTGACGGTTTATGCACTGGTAAAGACAACAACTGAAACTGAGGATGACAGCAAGGATTCCGATCTGACAGCTGAAGAACTCAAGGAACAGGCTTGCAAAGCCAAGGAACTGAGAAAGGCTGGAAAGACAGAAGAAACACCTGCACCTGATAAGGATGCAGAGTACACCTATCAGGCAGTCATTGTCCGTCCTGATGGAACGTAT
>Ga0256406_1000990_pt1 | contig 47679 bp, 41 predicted proteins | sample RumenRJG_03DNA_FD_185986 | JGI IMG/M metagenome (GOLD analysis project Ga0256406, IMG submission 185986) | Bovine rumen microbial communities from Lethbridge, Alberta, Canada - RJG_03 | ecosystem: Host-associated > Mammals > Digestive system > Stomach > Rumen | place: Canada: Alberta | collected... | reverse complement strand
GAGTTCGTCAAAGGGTGTATCGCGGGTGGCAGGGCATACTGTCACGTGACCGCAGCTGGCGACGTCGAACCATGCGTCTTCATCCACTACTCGAACGCCAACATCCATGACAAGACATGGCTCGAGTGCCTGCAGCAGCCACTCTTCCAGCAGTACCGCAAGCGCTACCCGTGGAACGACAACATGCTACAGCCGTGTCCAATGCTCGAGAACCCGGCAATCCTCCCGAAGATGGTACACGAGTCGGGTGCCGTCTCCACCGAGTATGTGACACCAGAGGACGTCGATCACCTCAGTAAGAGGACAATGCCATACGCAAAGGAGTGGGCACCTGAAGCCCATCGCCTCTGGGTCGAGGAACATCCCACCGGCAAGATGGAAGAGGATAAGGTCGCAGATATGCCAGTGGAACGCAAGGGCAAGATTCTCGCGGACGAGGATAAGGATGGTTTCATAGTCACCGAGTAGGTACTATAGTGGAGACACGGCATGTATGAGCGGATTTTTGTCGCAGTAGACGACGACCTCGAACGCAGCAAGCCTATCATCAATAAGGCAATAAATCTCGCCTATATGGGGAAGGCACACATCGTCATCGTTGAAGGGCGGACCGTTTTCGTCCCGCCCTTCAACCGGCATCCCTGCCGTCGCCGGCGTCGGCGGAGAACTTCCCGGGCCTGCTCGTGCGGGGCGCGCTCGACGGCTTGCCCCAGGCTGCAAGGGCCTTGGCGTTGGCCGCCATCTCGTCCTCGTCCGCGCCGAACACCAGCTCGGCTGGGACGCCGGTCTCCTTGGCGACCTTCGCCCGGGCGGCGTCGCGCTCGGCCTTCGCGCTGAGCTCGTCGACCTGCCTCTTGTAGGCGGCCGCCTGCTCCTGGGCTCTCTGCAGCTCGGTCTTGGACTGCTCCTGGAGCTCGTCGTAGGCCTTGGCCTTGTCGGCGTTCTCCTTGGAGCGGCGCTCCCACTTGCGCGCCTCCGCCTTCCAGTCGGTGTCGTCGGGCGCGCCCTCAGCGCCCAGCTGCTCGTCGGGCTCGTTTTCGTTCGACATGTTCTGCTCCTTTTCCGCGCCGTGCGGCGCTCGTTGCGGGCGGCCGTGCGGCCGCTCCCTGCGGTATCGCCCGTGTCCGGGCATGAAAAAAGCCGCTCCCGTGCGGGATGCGGCTTGTTTCCGGTGTTGTGCGGCTTTTAACGTCATCCGCCAGGACGCGCTCATGCATCGCGGCCCACGCCTTCGGCCGAACCGACCAGGCCGCGAGGTGCTATAATCTTTACGAGGAGATTTGACCCGCTGACCTTATTACAGGGGGCCTGCAATCTCCTCTTTTTATTTGAAATAGTTTTTCATTTCCCCGTTCCCTAGATAAATCGTAGCGCGGTCGTAGTACCACTTCTCACCTTTATGCTCTCGGCCTTTAACCGAATACCCTCTCCTAAGACGGCGCCTCATCTCTTCCTCGATTCGGCCCTCCGTCCAATAATCGCCAAGTTGCCTAGCATCAATCATTAACCATGTTGACTGACCAGCAGCCTCTTCGAACTGATGGCAGATCGTCTGTTTTCCATTACCTGACGGCTGCTTGAATTCGACTGCGACCCTGTTTGCATCCCCATCGGAACCGCCGCTAACAAAGAACACGTCCGACGTTCTCTTCCCTTGCTTTTCTCTTGTTGGCCTGAACTCGCTTTTCCACCCGAATATCGAAAGATCGTTTGCGGTTGAAGGGCGGACCGTTTTCGTCCCGCCCTTCAACGAAAACGCCCCACCATTCGACCCATCCCGCTGCCCGCTCGGCGCACGCGCTTCCTGGGGCCCGCGGCGCAACCCCGCCCGCGCGCCCGTGCGTCTTTCGGACTTGTGGACGGGTCGGGGCCGCCCTCGCCGCCTCCGGCCGCGCCCGCGGCCCTCCCGGCGCTCGCGCTTCCTGGGGTCGCGCCCGTCCCGCAGCGCCCGGGGGCCTGCCCGCGGCGCCCCGGGGGCGCCCGGCCGCACGGTGGGCCGTCCACAACTCGGGAGGATGCACGCCGCGGCCCGCGCGGCTGCGCCGGGGCCGGGCGACCCGGCCTCAATGGCAACGTATGCCCTGGTTCTGTTGTCCGCCGAACGGCGGGACGAATACGCCCCACCATTCAACTGCGAGCAAGTTGGAGATGCTGTCCTACGCGGCGGGCGGCATCGCCAGGACCGCAGGGGCTGGCGCCCCAGAGATATCGACCAAGACGGGTGCGTGGAAAAACAAGGGGAACGTGGAGCTTCCTGCCGACGTGGAGGACGTCGACGGAAGGACGGGGAAGCCCGTTTGCGGCGGTAAGATACGCTGCGGGGGAGAGGGGAGTCCACATCGTGCCCATGCGCTTGGGGGACAAGCAGTGAGGCTTAGTGGGCTGATTGAACTCGGTCCCGTCCATCTTCGCGTGGGATATCGTCGTGCCGCTCGGCGCCATGATGCGGCTTCGTGCCGACTCCTCTCGCCATCCGCGTATATCACGTGGCGGCTCGAGCTCGCCAGGACTATCGGTATAACCATCTTACTGGTGGTGACGGGAGGGGCGACGCCTTGGCCTTCAGGGTCGTGAACATCGAGCATCCTGCGGAAATCCACGCTCATGCAGGCCAACTCATCGTAGCGATGGATGAGGAGACAGTGACGATTCCCATCGAGGACATCCTGATGCTCATCGCAGACGCGCCAAACGTGAGGCTCTCCACCATGTGTCTAAGCATGCTCGCGGAGCATCGCGTGATGGTTGTGACGATGGGGAGGAACCACTTGCCCTCCTCGCTGACGATCCCTACGGTGTCCAACGCTCGCCAGGCAAGGGTGGCGATTGCCCAGGCGGGCCTGGAGAAGGACTTGGCGGACCGGTTGTGGTCGCGCGTCGTCGTACGGAAGATGCTGAACCAGGCGGACGCGCTCGAGGCCTTGGGCGTCGAGGGCGCCATGGTAGTGCGGTCATTTGCTAGCCAGGTGGAGGTTGGAGACCCCACCAATAGGGAGGGAGCTGCGGCGCGCTGCTGTCGCGAGCCGCTGCATGAGGGAACTGCGCAAGGACATCCCGACCACGGGTTCCATCTGCGCGTTCTGCATGACGGAGAGGCAGTACGAGAGGGTTACGTATCTCGCCGGGGGCGCGGTGCCCAGGAGGACCTCGTGGGCGTCAGGTCGATGGTCGACCTCTGACGAGCGCCGACTAGCGCCGACCCCTCAGTGGCTCGGTCGCGATGGCGTCGTAGGCGAGCGGGCCGCGCGGGGCCGGGTGGTGGCTCCACATCAGGCTGATGGAAGTGACCCGCATCGTGGGGAAGGCCTCGGGCCCGAGCGCCGACAGTCCGGCGTTCGTCGTCGCGAGCAGGGAATCCAGCGGGTCGTCGCAGCCTGCGGAGGCGCCAGCCACGCGCGACTGGCGGAACAGCGTCAGGTGCGGCGCGTAGGGGGCGGCGACGTCGACACGCGACCCGAGCGTCGGCTGTCGGGCCAGTGCGGCGAGAAGGTCGCGCTGCAGCGCGCGAAGCGCGGAGCCACCTGGCGAGCCGGTGGTCTCTCGCGAGCCGGCGTCCTTCTCGGCATGGACGCCGCGCCACAGGATGGCGCCCCTGCGCTTTGCGAACGCGCCCACGCCCCCGAGCATCAGGTCGAACGGGGCGTGCCGCCCGACTGCGTCGAGAAGTGCCTCGCGGGCCTCGCGTTCTTCTCCGGGGCTGCATGGACCGAGGAACTCGAGCGTAAGGTGGAAGTTTGTGGGGGCGGTGCGACTCGCCTTGCGTAGCTGCGGCGCGATGGCCTCCTGCGTCCTGAGGAGCTCGGCGCTCCAGGCGGGGTCGGGGAGGATCGCGACGAACAGGCGCCTCAGGGGAGCAGCGTCATCGGTCGCGGTGGTCGCGGTGGTTGTCGACGCAGGCTCGACCGACGCAGGCTCGACCGACGCAGGTGCGACCGACGCAGGCTCGACTACCATCAGGAACCCCTTTCGAGACGTTGCCGGGCTCGTGGCCCCGGAGTACAGTTGCGCCGGCGCTACTCGACGACGTAGCCCGCCGCCTCGAGCGCCCGGCCGGCACCTAAGGGAGAACATTATGTCGCTTGGCGCCCGGGGTGGGACTCACGGGGGCTCCGGTTCTGCGGCGCAACTCTCACGACGGGATGGTGCATCTCCGGGAGTTGTGAACGGATTGCGACGCCCAGCGTCGACGGAGTGGAGAGCCGAGGTCGGCAGGGTGCGGCGGAATCGGAGAAACCGCAGTTGGCGTGAGCGCGGGGCCACCGCCGACGGCGGGGACCCGTCCATAACCGGGATTTTTGCACCAGCTGACGGTGTCGACTGCGCGTCGCTCGACGAGCTGGTCCGGAGCACCGTTCGAGCGCGGGTCCTTCTCCCCTTCGAGGGGCACCACCGTGGAGACTGGCGGGGAGCAGCTGGGCTAGGGCACCACGGCGGAGATCGGCGGGGAGCAGCTGGGCGGGCGGTCCTCTTGATCTACGCGGCGGTTCAGCCAGGGCAAGCGGGCGATTCTCACCATGCATCGCCTTCGGAGTGGGCCGCTGCGCTGCTGCGAGCTGGCGCAGCGCATGTCGAAGATGACGCATACCGCGCTGGCGACCCCACGCCGCCCAGACCGTCGTGTCCGTCCGGCCGGCCCCAACGCAACTCCGCGGGCGCGGGCGTGCAACTTTCCGAGTTATGGACAACCCCCTGACGTCCCGGTGCCCGCCGGGGGAGTCCGGCTGGCCGCGGTGCGCTGGGCGCCTCGAGGAAAACCAGTTGGCGGCCGCGACCCGTCTCTCGTGGGCTCCGTGGCGTGGTCGAGAGCCGTCCATAAGGGGGAAATCTGCAACTCTCCGGACCGGGGAGTTGCAGGGTGGCCCGAGGCGAAGCGGCCCGGCGCGGAGTTTCCGGCCCAGGGAGCGCTGGCCGGCCCGGGTGTCGCGGCAGCCCGGGGAGCGCTGGCCGGCCCGGGTGTCGCGGCGGCCCGGCCAGTGCCGCTCACTCGCTCTTCGCGACGACCGGTCCTTCTCGCGCGGGGGTGGCCGTGACGTCCGTACCGTCGGAGGTAACCGTCACGGTGCCGTTGGCGCCCGTCCCGAGCACCTGTGCGCCGCTGGCGGCGAGCGCGTCGAGGACGCGCTGCGTGGGGTGGCCGTAGTCGTTGTCGATCCCGTACGAGATGACCGCGATTCTGGGCGAGAGCTGCGCGGCGAGGGAGGCGTCGGTTCCGGTGTCGCTGCCGTGGTGCGCGACCTTGAGCACGTCCACGTGCTCGCGCGCGTCCGCGCGGATCTCGTCCTTCGGGGCGTCGCCGGTGAAGAGGAACGAGGTGGAGCCGAAGCGCACGCGGATCACCAGGGAGTAGTCGTTGAGGTCCTCCGAGCTCAGCGAGTCGGAGGGACCAAGGACCTGGACGTCGTAGCCCGCGGTCCCGGGTGCGACAATGTCCTTGCCGCGGCTGCCCGCGCGGATGGTGAGGCCCTTGTCCTCGACGGCGTCGAGAAACGCCTCGAAGGTCCTGGTGTTTCCGGCGACGGCGGGCGCCCACACCTCGCCGACGTCGAAAGCGTGCAAGACTTCGGCCATGCCGCCGATGTGGTCGGCGTGCGGATGGGTGGCGACGAGGTAGTCGATGCGCGTCCTGCCGAGGTCGCGGGCCGCACGGACGACTGTGGGGCCGGCGTCCTGCGTGCCGGCGTCGATCAGCATGAGCTTGCCATCGGGTAGTTCCACGAGCTCGGAGTCGCCCTGCCCGACGTCGAGGAAGCGCACCGTAAGCGTGCCCTCGGGAGGCGCGTTCGCGGCCTGCGTGTCCAGCGTCTGGGCGCCGTCGCCCGCGGCGGACGCCTGGGGGCGGCTCGCGTCTGCGGAGCCCTGCTGCGACGGGGCGGCCTGGTCCGGCTGGCCCGCCTGCTGGGACTGCTCCGCCTGCGTCTGTTGGGCCCCGGCGCCGCCGCCCGCGTTGACCTCGGAGCCGCCCGCGCCGGCGACGCCCACGAGAGCGAGGAGCGCGAGCGTTACGAGGACGACCCACAGCCTCCGGCGGATCTGCTTCTTGGTGCGTCGCATGACGGGCATCCCCCCCTGCCGCGGTCGCGCGGGGCCGCCGCGGCCGGCTGCCGGGGCGGCCCCATCGCGTGAAAGCCCCTGGCAATTATATTGCCGACAGCCTCCTGCAAGCGGACCCGCCGAGCGCCGCCAGCAGCCCGACGTCCTCGGGGACGGGGCGCCCGAACAGCCGCGCGAGCTGGGCGTGTGTCCGGGAGACTGTCGTACCCGGCGCCGCGTCCATGAAGGGAGGCGCCGCGGTCGGTGCCGGGTGCGACACGTCTGCGCCCGGAGGTGCCGTGTCCGGTCAGGCGGAGTAGGCCCCATGGGCTATCTACTCCGACCTGACGCTGCGTAACTCCAACACCTGCGAGAGGCTGGCAAGCCTGCTGCGAGCGTGAGCCGGGCGCAGTCGTGGTGGCCGCGCAGGATTCGGGGAGCGGCGCCCGGCGGGGGTCGCCACGCCGTCGGCGCTCAGGTACGTGCCAGCCTCGTAGTCTGCCGTGCGGGCGAGGCCTTCGGGGCCCCGGGGCTCCGTGGCTCCGGGGCCGCCCGGTCGCAACGCCGTCTGCGAATCGGTGCAACAGCGTCACTTATGGACGGATTTCCTGGAGCCGGGGCCACTTCGAAGCCCGGCCGATGGAGAAAGACCCGGTCGTCGAAGGATCTCGGCGACGGGCCGGCGTCCCGCAGGCCGCCGACCCGTCCATAACTCTCGATTTTGCAACGGGCGTCGCTCAGGGTTGCGACGAGGCCCTCCCGCGCCCACCGCCGGTGGTCCTCGGCGCCGGCCCGCCCCGCGCGCCCGGCCAGCCCCGCGCGCCCCCGCGCGCCGGCCCGCCCCGCACGCCCGGCAGCACCGCGCGCCGGCCCGCCCCGCGCCGGGTATCGAGAGGTTTCATGAGATGGCGGGGCGGATGGGACACGCGGCCCCGGTTGGCGTATCGTGCTGTCGATGGACCGAGGCCGCTCGGCGCGGGGCCGACGTCTCCGTGCAACGGTATCGCATAGGTAAAGAGGTGAACTGAGTGGACGCAAACACGGTTGAGTCGCCGTCTCGACCCGCCAGCCTGCAGGTCTGGAACACCCCCAGGCAGAAGACGCTCTTCATTCTGAGGCAGCTCGTCACCAAGGACTTCAAGCTCAAGTACCGCCGCAGCGTTCTCGGCGTGGTCTGGAGCGTCCTGAACCCGCTGCTCATGATGGTGGTCATGTCGTTCGTCTTCTCGTTCTTCCTGCGCTACGCGGAGATTCAGCACTACCCGCTCTACCTGATCATCGGCAATATCACCTGGGCCGTCTTCGCCGACTCCACCAACTTCGGCGTGACGTCGATCATCGACGCGGCGGGCCTCCTCAAGAAGGTGAAGGTCAACAAGGTCGTCTTCCCGGTCGAGAAGGTCCTGTTCGCCATAGTCAACTTTGGGTTCTCGCTGGTGGCCGTCCTCATCGTCATGCTCTGGGAGGGCGTGGCCCCCACGCCGTACCTGCTGCTCCTGCCCATCGTGCTCGTGACCCTCATGGGCTTCTGCGTGGGCCTCGGCATGTTCCTGGGTGCGGCGGCGGTCTTCTTCCGCGACGTCATCCACCTGTGGGGCGTCATCCTCATGGCGTGGATGTACGCCACCCCGATCTTCTGGCCGCAGTCCATGATCAAGGACGTCCCGTTCGTGGTCGTCCAGAAGCTCATGTACCTGAACCCGATGTACAACTACATCAACTTCATGAGGAACATCTTCATCGACGGCGTGATGCCCGGGCCCAAGACCATCGCCCTGTGCTTCCTGTGGGCGCTCGTCTCGCTCGCGATCGGCGCCCTGGTGTTCCACAAGAACGAGCACAAGTTCATCCTGCACATCTAGCCCTGCACGCCCAGCGCGAGGGCCGCGCGACAACTGCGAGGAGCGCCCGTGTCCGACACCACCGAAAGCCCGAGCCCCCAGCCCGGGGCAGGCCTCGACAAGAGGCCCGAGGCCATTCTCGGCCGACCCGAGATTCCCTCCGACGACGTGCCCGTCGTGATCGACGTGAGCCACGTCCAGATGATCTTCAACATGGCCTCGGAGGAGCTGGGCTCTCTCAAGGAGTACTTCATCAAGATCGCCCGCCACGAGCTCTTCTTCAAGGAGTTCCACGCCCTGGAGGACATCACCTTCCAGGTGCGCAGGGGAGAGGCCTTCGGCCTGGTGGGCACCAACGGCTCCGGCAAGTCCACCATGCTCAAGATCATCGCCGGAGTGCTCGAGCCCTCCAAGGGCACGGTCAGGGTCGACGGCTCGATCGCGCCGCTGATCGAGCTCGGCGCCGGCTTCGACATGGAGCTCACGGCCAAGGAGAACATCTACCTCAACGGCGCGCTCCTCGGCTACTCCAAGGACTTCATCGACGAGAAGTTCGACGACATCGTGGACTTCGCCGAGCTGCGCGACTTCATGGACATGCCGCTTAAGAACTACTCCTCCGGCATGGTCGCCAGGATCGCCTTCGCGATCGCCACCATCACGGTGCCCGACGTCCTCATCGTCGACGAGACGCTCTCCGTGGGAGACTTCCTCTTCCAGGAGAAGTGCATGAGGCGCATCCGCGAGCTGGTGGAGACCAACAACTGCACCGTCCTTCTCGTCTCGCACGACATCAGCCTGGTCGAGCAGATCTGCGACCGCGTGTGCTGGATCGAGCACGGCCACCAGCGGATGCTGGGCGCGACCGACGAGGTCTGCGCCGCGTACAAGGCACTGGGGGCGTAGCATGGGAGAGTCCGCGCCCTGGGGCATCGACGTCACCGTGGTGGTCCCCACCTACAACACCGAGCGCTTCCTCGACGAGGCGCTGACCTCCGCGGAGCAGAACTCCCGCGTGAACCTCGAGATCCTCGCCATCAACGACGGCTCCACCGACGGCTCGCTCGCGATCATGCGCGCCCACGAGCGCCTCGACCCGCGCGTCCGCGTGATTGACAAGCCCAACGAGGGCTACGGCGCGAGCGTGAACCGCGGCTTCCGCGAGGCGCGCGGCACCTACCTCGCGATCCTCGAGCCGGACGACTGGGTCGAGCCCCACATGTACGACGACCTCTTCGAGTACGCAATGAGCTTCGACCTCAAGTGCCCGCCCGACGTGGTCAAGAGCCCCTACTGGCGCATCTGGATGCCCACGACCCCCATGGAGCGCCGGCTCTACTGCCCCTACTACCACAGGGTCAACCCCGCTCACCAGCCCTTCCGGGTGGAGGAGTGCCCGCGCATGGTGCAGCACCACCCCTCGATCTGGTCCGCCCTCTACCGCCGCGGCTTCATAGCGGAGAAGGACATCCGCCTCAAGGAGGCGCCCGGCGCCGGCTGGGTGGACAACCCCTTCTGGTACGAGACCATGCTCCAGGCGGACACCATCGTCTACCTCGACAGGCCCTACTACTGCTACCGTGAGGACCTGCCGGGCTCCTCCTCGGCCAACCGCGTGCTCAAGCTCTCCTTCGAGCGCTGGAACGACATGTGCGACGTCTGCGACCGCCTGGGGGAGGACGATCCGGGCGTTCGCCGCGCCCTCGCGACCGTGGCCTTCCGCTACGCCGGCGAGGCGGTGGCGCGGGCGGGCCTCGAGGACGAGGAGCTCAAGGGGCTGATGGCGCAGATGTTCTCGCGCGTCGACGAGGACGTGATCCTCTCGCTCGACAACGTCTCGCCGCAGCTCCGCGCCCTGGCCCTCAGGCTCAGCGGCCGCGAGGCGCCCAGGATCTCGCCTGCGGGCTACGCGCTGGGCCTCGTGCGGGAGTTCGGCTACGCGCTGAGCTGCAACGGCGTGGGGTTCGCCGCGGCGCAGACGAGGCTCTACCTCGAGCGCCGCAAGAGCCAGGACAAGCGCTCGGAGGGCTTCGCCGCCGAAGCCGACAAGAGCTAGCGTCCGGGCACGGCGCCGGCACCCACCCTCGGGTGGACCGCCGGCGCAGCCCGGCTTACGACAGGAGTGATGAGATGAACATCGACTTCCGCCTTGCGAACGTCCTTCTCGACGAGGGCGACCACAGCGCCTCCAACCCCGACCTCTACTGGCACCGCACCCAGGTGCCCCTGAGGAGCGCGGAGGGCACCTGCGCCCTGGGCGCCACCTCCATGGGTGTGCGCTACGACTTCGCGACCTACTTCAACGCCCTCTCGACCATCAAGTGGCGCCGCTACACCGTGGTCGACAACGTCTGGCTCCATCTCAGGGCCAAGGGCGACTTCACCCTCACCCTCGTGGGCATCACGGAGAACCAGCCCTTCATCAGGGTCGACGTGGGGGCGAACACGGACTTCTCGCTCGCCCTCGAGGACGTGGACGAGCTGGGCGAGCCGGGCAGGACCCGCCTGCTCACGAGGTCCTTCTCCTCTGACGTCCTCGCTGACGTGGACGTGGAGTTCCCCTCGATCGCAGACGACCTCGTGGCCTTCGAGCTCGTCTGCGGTTCCGAGGTTCAGATCGCGGAGGCCTACTACTACACCAAGGTCGACGAGTCGCTCGTCCGCCCCGTGGAGCTCGCCGTCGCCACGACGACCTTCAGGAAGGAGGACTACATCCTCCCCAACGTGGAGCTCCTGCGCCACCAGGTGGGGGAGTGCGACGAGCCCATCGCCGACCACTTCACCCTGCACGTGATCGACAACGGGCGCACGCTCGACGCCGAGGGGCTCACCGGCGGCTGCGTCCGCGTCCACCCCAACCCCAACGTGGGCGGCTCCGGCGGCTTCGCGCGCGGCATGATCGAGGCCATGGAGCAGACGCCCAGGGCCACCCACGTCGTGCTCCTCGACGACGACGTGGAGATGTCGGCCGAGAGCTTCAAGCGCACGTACAACCTGCTCAGCCTCGTCAAGGACGCCTACCGGAGTGCCTTCGTCTCCGGTGCGATGCTCTCGCTCGAGCAGCAGAACCTCTTCCACGAGGACATCGGGCAAGTGACCGGCGACGGGTTCTACGCGCCGGCGAAGCGCGCCCACCGGCTGGACTCCCTGAGGGGCGTCGTCGGCGTGGAGACCGAGAACCTGCCGTTCGCGGAGAAGCGCGAGCGCTATGCGGGCTGGTGGTTCTGCTGCGTGCCCGTCGAGAGCATCGAGCGCCACGGCCTGCCGCTTCCGCTCTTCGTGCGCGGCGACGACACGGAGTACGCCGCCCGCTGCCACGCGAAGATCATGACCATGAACGGGATCTCCGTCTGGCACATGACCTTCGGCTCCAAGTTCCGCGCGAGCGTCGACCTCTACCAGGTGCTCAGGAACTCGCTGATCGGCCAGGCGACCACGGGCGTCTACGCAGACCACGACTTCGTGAAGGTCGTGAGGGTGCTGTTCGGCTACGACCTCAAGACCTTCTACTACGAGGGCTGCGAGCTCACGATCCGCGCGGTCCGCGACTTCCTGCGCGGGCCGGAGTACCTGAAGCGGGTGGACGGCGCCGCCCTCATGAAGGAGAACTCCCAGAAGAACGAGAAGCTCGTGCGGATCGAGGACATGGACCCGAGCATCCTCGCGGACGTCGAGGTGAGCAGGGAGGAACTCGGCGACATCCAGCGTCGCAACCTCGCCGAGCGCGCCTTCGACTACCTGACCCTCAACGGGCACAGGCTGCCCGACCCCCTGCTCACCGACGAGATCGGGGTCATCCCCTTCACGGGCTACTACCCCAACTACATCCGGAACAGGACGCGCCTGCTCGTGGTCTCCGCTGACCTGCACGAGGGCGTCTACCGCGAGATGGACCGCTCGCGCTCCGAGGCGCTCGAGCGCGAGTTCGAGTCCGTGCTCGCCGAGCTCAGGCGCGAGCACGACAGGGTGTACGCCGAGTGGGCCGCGTCTGCCGCCGAGCTGACCTCAGTCGCGTTCTGGAAGGACTACCTCAGGAGGATGGCCGCGCCCGAGGCGTAGGGGAAGATGCATGCGTGTTTATTGCGAGGGGCGCGGCAGGCAGCCGCGTCCCTCGTGTATAGTGGGTGAGACCTTTAAGCGTGGTACGAGATGCCCGCAAGGCTCAGGGCCCAAGGACCCATGGACATATGCCTTACCTGGGGATGCTCGCGCCGCGTGTCGGTGGGGCGTCTCTTTTTTTTGGAAGGAGTCCTATGGAAGAGTTCAAGCCCAAGGCCGTCGTCATGGACGACAAGGCCATGAGGCGCGCGCTCACGCGCATCGCCCACGAGATCGTGGAGCACAACGAGGGCGCCGAGCACATGGGCCTGGTCGGCGTGGTGCGCCGCGGGGTGCCGCTGGCCAACATCCTCGCCTGCGAGATCGAGGAGATCGAGGGGATCAAGCCGCCCGTGGGCAGGCTCGACATCTCCTTCTACCGCGACGACGTGATGCGCCAGATCTCTCCGGTCCTGCACGCGACCGACATCCCGTTCGAGGTCGAGGGCACCAACATCATCCTGGTGGACGACGTGCTCTACACCGGGCGCACGGTGCGCTCCGCCCTGGACGCCCTCATGGACTTCGGCCGGCCCAGGACCGTGCAGCTCGCCGTCATGGTCGACCGCGGCCACCGCGAGCTCCCCATCAGGGCGGACTACGTCGGCAAGAACGTGCCGAGCTCCCACGAGGAGAGCGTCCGCGTGAAGATGGCCGACTTCGACGGCTACAACGCCGTGGAGATCTGGGACGTGGAGTGCGAGCGGGCGGCGAAGGCCGCCGCAAGGCAGAAGGCGGGAGGCAGGGACTAGCATGCTGAGCGTAAGGAACCTGATAGACACGACCAGCCTCACGGCGGACGACATCACCCAGATCCTTGACACGGCGCGCTCCTTCGCCGAGGTCAACAGCAGGGCGATCAAGAAGGTCCCCGCGCTGCGCGGCCGCACCATTGTGAACCTCTTCCTCGAGCCGTCCACGCGCACGCGCAGCTCCTTCGAGCTGGCCGAGAAGCGCCTCTCCGCGGACTCCCTCAACATGAGCGGCTCCACCTCCTCGGTCGTGAAGGGCGAGAGCCTCGCCGACACGATTCAGACCATCGCCGCCATGAACGTGGACATGTTCGTCTGCCGCGCGCGCCTGGCGGGCACGCCCTACCTCATCACCCAGAACACCGACGCCGTGGTGGTCAACGCCGGCGACGGAAAGCACCAGCACCCCACCCAGGCCCTTCTCGACCTCTTCACCATCCGCGAGAACTTCGGCCACCTCGACGGGCTCAAGGTCGCCATCGTCGGCGACCTCGACCACAGCCGCGTCGTGGGGTCGCTCGCGCCCGCCCTCAAGACCATGGGCGCCGACGTCACCTTCGTGGGGCCCCCGACCTTCCAGGTCTCCGACCCCAGCTGGTACGGCGTGACACAGACCGCCGACCTCGACTCCGTGCTGCCCGAGATGGACGTGGTCTACATGCTGCGCGTCCAGCTCGAGCGCATGGAGGGGGCGGTGATTCCCTCCAAGAGGGAGTACAACCGGCTCTACGGCCTCGACGAGCGCCGCGCCTCCCTCATGAAGCCCGAGGCCATCGTGTGCCACCCCGGCCCGATGAACCGTGGCATGGAGATCAACACCGAGGTGGCCGACGGCCCGCGCGCGCGGATCCTCGACCAGGTCAACGCCGGCGTCGCCGTGCGCATGGCCGCGATGTACCTGCTTCTGGGAGGAGAGAACAATGGCATTTCTGCTTAGGGGCGCCCACGTCGTCGACCCGCAGCTCGGCTGCGACCAGGTGCTCGACGTCCTCGTCGACGGGAAGTCGATCGCGGCCGTGGGCGAGGGCCTCCAGGCCCCCGAGGGCGCCGAGGTCATCGAGGCCGCCGGCAAGTACCTCGTCCCCGGCCTCGTGGACATGCACGTCCACTTCCGCGACCCCGGCTTCGAGTACAAGGAGACCATCTACACCGGCGCCCGCGCGGCCACCAAGGGCGGCTTCTCCGACGTCGCGACCATGCCCAACACCAGCCCCGTGACGGACACCGGCACCGGCATCCGCTACCAGATCGACCGCGCCCGCCACGCCAACCTCGTCTACGTGCACCCCATCGGGGCGCTCACCAAGGGCGAGAAGGGCGAGGAGCTCGCGGAGATTGGCGACATGCTCGTCGAGGGCGCCTGCGCCTTCTCCGACGACGGCCACGGCGTGCAGAGCGCCGGCATGATGCGCACCTGCATGGCCTACGTCTCGCAGTTCGGCCGCGCCGTCCTCGCGCACTGCGAGGTGGAGTCGCTCACCAACCACGGCGTCGTGAACGAGGGCCGCGCGAGCACGCGGCTCGGCATGTTCGGCTGGCCGGCGCTCGGCGAGGAGCTCGAGATCCAGCGCGACATCGACCTCGCCCGCCTGACCGGCTGCGAGCTGCACGTGTGCCACATCTCCACGGCGCGCGGCCTCGAGCTCGTGAGGGCCGCCAAGGCCGAGGGGCTGCCGGTCACCTGCGAGGTCACGCCGCACCACCTCTTCCTCACCGAGGAGAACATCACCGAGAGCTACAACACCAACCTCAAGATGAACCCGCCTCTGCGTACCGCCGCCGACGCCGCGGCCCTGAGGGAGGGCGTCTGCGACGGCTCCATCGACTGCGTCGTGACCGACCACGCGCCGCACGCCGCCCACGAGAAGGAGTGCGAGTTCGAGATCGCCTCCTTCGGCACGGTCGGCCTGGAGTGCTCGCTGCCGCTCATGCTCAACAACCTCGTGCGCAAGGGCCACATGAGCTGGCAGACCCTCGTCGAGGTCATGGCCGTCAACCCCAGGAGGGTCCTGCACCTCGAGCCGGTGAGGGTGGAGGCGGGCTCGGCGGCCAACCTCACGCTCATCGACCCGGAGCGCCAGGTCAAGGTCACCCCGGACTTCATCGAGAGCAAGTCCAAGAACTGCGCCTTCCTGGGCATGACGCTGACCGGCTGCGCGACCGACGTCTTCGTCGAGGGGAAGCACACCCTCGTCGACGGCGAAGTCGCCTGGTAGGCGGTCGCGATGACTCCGGAGTCCAAGGCGCGCGCCTTCGACTACGTGGTGCGCGAGGTCGCGCCCGTGGCCGAGGGCGTCCACCGCATGGTCATGGGGGTGCCCGCCGAGCTCGCGGGCGCCCTCGCGCCCGGCATGTTCGTGAACGTGGAGGTCCCGCACAACCCCGCCCACCTCACGCGCGTCCCGCTCTCCTTCGCGAGCGCGGACGCCGCTGCGGGCGAGCTGGAGCTCGTCTTCGCCGCCGTCGGCGACGCCACGAGGAGGCTCGCCGCCCTGCGCCCCGGCGAGGGCGCCACCGTCCTGGGCCCGCTCGGCAACGGCTGGTGGCTCCCCGAGGGCGCGGGCGCGGGCTCGCGCGTCGTCGTGGTGGCCGGCGGCGTGGGGCTTCCCCCCGTCGTCGCCGCGGCGCGCATGGCGCGCTCGGCCGGCTGCGCGGTCGACGCCGTCGTGGGCGCCCAGAGCGCCTCGCGGCTGTGGCGGGGCGGCGTGGACGAGCTCGAGCGGCTCGGCTGCTCCGTCACCGTGACGACCGACGATGGCACGTGCGGCCTGCGCGGCTTCACCACCGACGCCCTTCTCGGCCTTATGGGCGAGCACGCCTATGCGGCCTGTCTGACCTGCGGCCCCAACGTGATGATGGCGGGCGTCGCGAGGATCGCGCGCGAGGGCGGCACCTTCTGCGAGGCGTCGCTCGAGCGGATGATGACCTGCGGCTTTGGGGCGTGCAGCACCTGCAACGTCGCGCTCGCGCGCGGCGGCTACGCGTCGTGCTGCATGGACGGCCCCGTGTTCGACGCCGAGGAGGTGGCTTGGTGATGCCATCGGTCAGCATGGCCGTCGACCTCGGCGGCATACACATGGAGAACCCCGTCTGCACGGCCTCGGGCACCTTCGGCAACGGCTGGCAGTTCGAGGGGTTCTACGACGTCTCCGAGCTGGGGGCGATCACCTGCAAGGGCGTCTCGGCCGAGCCCTGGGAGGGAAACCCCGCCCCCCGCATGGCGGAGCTGCCCTCCGCGGTGATGAACTCCGTTGGGCTCCAGAACCCGGGGGTGCGAGCCTTCGTGCGCGACTACGGCGACTACCTCGCCGGGCTCTCGGCCAGGGGCTGCAAGGTCATCTGCCAGGTTGCGGGCCACTCCGTGGAGGAGTACGTGCGAGCCCTCGACCTCTTCGAGGAGCTCGCGCCCTTCGCGGCCGGCTTCGAGCTCAACATCAGCTGCCCCAACATCGCCAAGGGCGGCTCGGCCATGGGCTCCACGCCCGCGGGCGCGGCCGAGGTCACCCGTGCGTGCCGCCCGCACACGAGCCGACCGCTGCTCGTGAAGCTCGCCCCCACCAACGTGGGCGAGATCGCGCGCGCCGTGGAGGCGGAGGGCGCGGACGCCCTGACGCTGATCAACACCATCCCGGGGATGGCGATCGACGTGCGCACTCGCAGGAGCCGGGTCTCTCGCCCCACGGCCGGCGTCTCCGGGCCCGCGATCCACGCGATCGCGGTGCGCATGGTGTGGGAGGCCGCCCGCGCGGTCTCCATCCCCATCAACGGGGTCGGCGGCATCGCGAGCGGCGAGGACGCCGCCGAGTTCATCCTTGCCGGCGCGACGGCGGTCTCCGTCGGGACGGCGAACCTCTACGACCCCACGGCGGCCCCGCGCGTCCTGCGCGAGCTCGAGCAGTGGGCCGAGGCGCAGGGGGTCACGGACATCAACGAGCTGATTGGAGCCTTCGAATGCTGAGCGAAGAGCAGGCCCGCGACGCCGTCATCGTCGCGCTGGACATGGGCCACGACGAGGCGCTCGCCCTCACGGACAGGCTCGCCGGCAGGGCCCGGTGGGTCAAGGTGGGCATGACGCTGTACTACGCGCTCGGGCCGAGCGTCGTCGAGGAGATGCACGCGAGGGGCTACCAGGTCTTTCTCGACCTCAAGCTCCACGACATCCCGTTCCAGGTGGAGGGGGCCGCTGCGGCGTGCTCGCGCGTCGGGGCGGACATCCTCTCCATCCACGGGCTCGGCGGCTCGGAGATGATCGCCGGCGCCCGCAGGGGCGTCGAGGCGGCCGCGGCCGAGCGCGCGGGGGAGAGGACGAGGCTCGTCGCCATCTCGGTGCTCACGAGCATGGACCAGGAGGCCCTGGGGGAGGTCGGCGTCGATCGGCCCGTCGCTGCCGAGGTCGAGCGGCTCGCCGGAATGGCCGTGCGCGCCGGGTCCGACGGCATCGTCTGCTCGCCGGTGGAGGCCGCCGGCATGCGCGCCCTTCTCGGCCCGGACGCCCTGATAGTGACTCCGGGCGTGAGGCCCGCCGGCTCCGCCGTGGGAGACCAGAAGCGCGTCGCCACCCCCTCGGCGGCGATCGCCGCCGGTGCCTCCAAGCTCGTGGTGGGCCGGCCGATCACGCGCGCGGAGGACCCCGTAGCCGCCTTCGAGGCGATCGTGGGCGAGTTGGTGGGCGCCTAGGGCACACCCCGCGCCCTCATGTGGATTGCGGGTGTCGCCTCGGGCGTATCGCACCTGCGTCGCTTGTAGAAATCCGAGCATATTGGCACACTAGCTAGGTAATATCGCGTAAAATGCCCAATTGCCTGTGGACCTCCGGCCCGCACACGTCCGAGAGAGTCCGACCAAACCGCAACCATGAAGCACTGCATCAGTAATTGATGTTTGGAGGAACAATGGCTCTACCCCAGCTCACCGATGAACAGCGCAAGGCCGCCCTTGAGAAGGCCGCCCAGGCCCGCCACGCCCGTGCCGAGCTCCGCGCCAACATCAAGTCCGGCAAGATCACGCTCGAGGAGGTCCTCGACTCCGACGACCCCATCGCCAACAGGATGAAGGTCTCCGCGCTCATCGAGTCGCTTCCCGGGTATGGCAAGGCCAAGGCCACCAAGATCATGGACGAGCTCGGCATCTCCGCGAGCCGTCGCGTCAAGGGCCTCGGTGCGCGCCAGCGCGAGCAGCTCCTCGAGGTGCTTTCGAAGTAGTGGAACGCACGCCGAGACTGTTCGTCGTGTCCGGTCCGGCTGGCGTCGGGAAGGGCACCCTCGTCTCGAGGGTGAGGGCCGCCCGTCCCGAGCTCGGCCTGACCGTGTCGGCGACGACGCGAGACCCAAGACCCGGTGAGGTCGACGGGGTCTCGTACCACTTCATGACCGAGGACGAGTTCCAGTCGCACGTCGACGCGGGCGACTTCCTCGAGTGGGCCCAGGTGCACGACCACCGCTATGGGACGCTCAGGAGCGAGGTCGACCGCTGCCTCGACGCGGGGCGCTCCGTCGCGCTCGAGATCGACGTGCAGGGCGGGGCCAACGTGAAGAGGCTCTACCCGGACGTGGTCAGGATCTTCATCCTCCCCCCGTCCTGGGAGGTCCTCGAGAGCCGTCTGCGCGGCCGGGGCACCGAGTCGGAGGACTCCCTCCGGCTGAGGCTCGCCGACGCGCGCAAGGAGCTCGAGCTCGCCCCCACCTACGACGTCAGGATCACCAACGACGACCTCGATGCCGCCGCGCGCGAGCTCGCGGAGACCATCGAGTCCCATGAGATTCAGGGAGGTACCACCACCCATGTCCATCACTAGCCCCGAGATCGACAGCCTCCTCGAGAAGACCGAGCAGAACCCGTTCCTTCTCTGCGCGATCGCCTCGAAGAGGGCCTGCGACATCAACAACATGCTGCGCGGCCAGCACCTCCGCGTCACCGCCATCCAGGAGTTCGACGACATCACCACCGTCGTGTCCGGCGAGGACTCCATCTCCACCGCGATGGAGGAGATCGACTCGGGGACCCTGAGCTTCGTGAAGGAAGACTTCGACGAGGACATCAAGGGCTCCAACATCCGCGTCCAGCACAACTCCTGATGAGCGATAGGGTCTGCCTCGTCCACTACCACGAGATCGGCCTCAAGGGCAAGAACCGCTCGACCTTCGAGAACCAGCTCGTGAGCAACCTGAACCGTGCGCTCCGCGGCTATCCCGTGGAGCGCATCTCGCGCATCTCGGGCCACATCCTGGTGGAGGTCGAAGGCGGAGAGGCGAACGACGAGCTCGCGCACGCGATATCGCGTGTCCCGGGCGTCGCACGCGTCTCGGTCGCCTACCGCTGCGGGCTCGACGAGGCCGAGTACTCGCAGGCGGCCGTCCGGGCGCTGGCCGAGGCCGGGGACTTCACGACCTTCAAGGTCCACGCGCGCCGCTCCTCCACCGCCTACGAGAAGCACACGCTCGAGATGAACCACATCGTGGGCGAGGTCCTGTGCGCCGCCTTCCCCGACAAGAAGGTCGAGATGCACCACCCCGACGTCACGGTCATCGTGCACGCCGTCCAGGGCAACGCCTTCGTCTACACGGACACGGGCCCCGGCGTGGGCGGGCTGCCGGTCGGCACGGCGGGCAAGGTCGTCTCGCTCTTCTCGAGCGGCTTCGACTCGCCGGTCGCCACGTGGATGGTGGGGCGCCGCGGCGCCATCACCGTGCCCGTGCACTTCTCGGGCCGCCCCATGACCTCGGACACGAGCGAGTGGCTGGCGCAGGACCTCGTCGGCGCGCTCGCGCCCTCCGGCGTGGTCGGTCGCCTCTACGTGGTGCCCTTCGGCGAGCGCCAGAGGGAGATCTCCCTCGCGGTGCCGCAGAGCCTGCGGGTCATCATGTACCGTCGCGTCATGTTCGCGGTCTCCCAGGAGATCGCGCGCGCCGAGGGCGCGCTGGCCCTCGTGACGGGCGAGTCGCTGGGGCAGGTCGCCTCGCAGACGCTTGAGAACATCGCCGCCGTAGACGAAATCGCGACGATGCCCGTGCTGAGGCCGCTCATCGGCTCGGACAAGCAGGAGATCATGCGCCGCGCCCAGGAGATCGGCACGTACGACATCAGCTGCCAGGACGCGCCGGACTGCTGCACCCTGTTCATGCCGCGCAAGCCCGAGACCCACGCACGGATCCGCGAGGTCCACGAGGCCTGGGAGTCCTTCGACCACGAGGCGATGATCGCCGACCTGGTGGAGAACGTCGAGTACCTCGACTTCGACCAGTGCCCCTCGTACAAGCCGCCCCGGCGCCTGCGCGCGCGGCACCGCGAGCTCGCGCCGGCGATCGAGGACAACGACCGCTGGCGCGCCTTCGTGCGCCGCACGGGGGAGCAGGACCAGGACTAGCCACGGGCGGCCCGCTTGTGCGCGCGGCGTGGAGGGTCCCTGCGCCCCGGCTTCGTGCGGCGCCGGCCCACCGGTCGCCGCGACAGGTGGCGGCCGCCGCGGGCGTCCCCGCGGCAAGCTTCGCGCGAGGTTGACGCAAGGGGGCTGCAGGGGTTTCTCGCATTCGCATGACTTCGACAAAGGACCACCCCCACCCTTAGGGATGGGGGTGATCCTTATGGCACAGAGGGGTACGAAGTCGGGGCGCGGCCCTGGCCACGGGGCGCGTCTCGCGCGCCTCGCGAGGCGCTACGGGATCGTGAACAGGCGGGCCCTCGTCGTGGGGGCGTGCGCGCTCGTGCTCGTGGCCTCCGCGGTCGGGGTCGCGCGAGGCCTCTCGGCGGGCACGGTCAGCGTCACGCGAGCGGGCGAGCAGGGCGCGCGGCAGGCGCAGGCGGTCGAGCGTGCCGGCGACGGCGCGGCCGGGTCCGCGGGCGCGGAGAAGGGCCGTGGTGACGGTGACCCCTCCGGCGGGGCGGCAGGCGCCCAGGCGGACGGCGGCGCGGGGGCGGAGTCGGAGCCGGGGGCGACGGAGAAGGTCCTCGTGCACGTGGACGGGGAGGTCGCGTCGCCAGGCGTGGTCGAGCTCGCCGGGGGCTCCCCGCGGGTGAGGGACGCCGTCGAGGCGGCGGGCGGCCTGACCGAGCGCGCGGACACCACGTCCCTGAACCTCGCCGCTCCCGTGGAGGACGGCTCCAAGGTGCACGTCCCCGACGCAGTGGAGGCGGCGGAGTCCGCGCAGGCGGCCGAGGCCGGGGCGTCCCCGTCAGGCTCGGCTGCCCGGGTGACGGCCTCGCAGGCGGGCTCGCCCTCGTCCGGGTCCCGGGTCAACCTCAACAGCGCGACGGAGGAGGAGCTCCAGCGGCTCCCGGGCGTGGGTCCCTCGACCGCGGCCAAGATCGTCGAGGACCGCGCCAAGAACGGGCCGTTCGCCTCCGTCGAGGACCTCATGCGGGTCCCGGGCATCGGGGAGAAGAAGCTCGAGAGGCTCCGGGGGCAGGCCTATGTGTAGCGCACGCGCCCATGCGCCCGAGCTCCCGCGCCGCCCGGACGTCCCGCCCACGCTCTACCTCCTCGCCGTGGCCGTGGCCGTCGAGGCGGCGACGCTCAGGTATGTGCCGACGGCAGCCCTCGCCCGCCTGGGGACGCCCGCCCTCGTGGCGGCCTCCGCGCTCTCGCTCTCGTGCGCCCTCGCGGCGCTCGCCCTTCGCACCCGCCCCGGCTGGGCGCTGGCCTGCCTCGTCGCCATGTGCGCCGCGGCAGCGTTTGGCCTCGCCCTCGCCTCCGCCGCCCGCGTCGACGCGCTCGCCGACGAGCTCTCCACGAGCGCTGTCTCCGCCTGGACGTTCACGGTCGAGGGCGGCTCGAGCGCGGGGGAGCACGGCTACACGGCGCGCTGCTGCGCGGAGAGGGACGGGCGGCCCGCCGGCTCGGTGTGGCTGACCAGCGCGGAGCCGCTCGACCTGCGCGAGCGCTTGACCTGCGTGGGGAGGTTCAGGCCCAACGGGGAGGACGACTGGGGGCGCACGAGCAGGGCGCAGGGGGTGTCAGGCAGCGTCAGGGCGCTGAGGCTCCTCTCGCGCGAGCCATCGCCGCCCCCGCTCGGGCTCGTCGCGGAGGCGAGGGGAAGGGTGCTCGGGTCCATCGACCCCTCCTCGTCCGACGCGCGGGCGATCCTCGCGGGCTGCGTCTGCGGGGACAGGCGCGCCATGGGGGAGCGCGGGCTCGAGGACGCGTTCTCTGCGAGCGGCGTATCCCACCTCGTGGCGGTCTCGGGGTCCCACCTCGCCCTCGTGGCCTCCATCGTGGGCGCGCTGCTCTCGGGGGCGCGGGTCGGCGGCTGGCGCAGGAGGGTCGCGCTCGTCGCCGCCTGCGGCCTCTTCGTCGCCTTCTCCGGCTTCGCGGCCTCGGCCGTGCGCTCGTGGGCGATGGTCGCCTGCGGAGAGGCGGGCGGGGCCCTGGGGAGGCGCGGCCACGCGACCTCCTCCGCATGCGCGGTCTGCCTCGCCATGTGCCTCGTCGACCCCACGCTCTCCGGGCAGCCGGGGTTCGTGCTCTCGGCGTTGTCGGTCGCCGCCCTCTCGCTTGCGGTGCCCTACGCCGGTTACGCGCTCGAGGTCGCGGCCCCGACCCTGCCGCGGGCCCTCGGGCCCCAGGCGCTCAGGCGGGCGGAGGCGGCGAGGAGGCCGGTGCGCGACGTCCTCGCCTCCACGCTCGTCGCCCAGGCCGCCACGGCCCCGGTGGTGGCGCGCGCGTTCGGCGATCTCTCGCTGGTGGCCCCTCTGGCGAACCTCCTGCTCGCACCCCTCTTCGTCGTCCTCATGGCGGCCGGCCTCGCCGCCGCCTGCCTCGCGCCCCTCCCGGCTCTGCAGGCGGCGCCGCTCGCGCTCGCGGACGTCGCCGGGGGCCTCGCCGCCCTCGTCGTGCGCACGACGGCGCGCCTGCCCGTGGCCTCCGTCCGCGCCGAGGGGGCGCTCGCGGCGCTCCCGCCCCTGATGGGTTTCCTGCTGCTCGCGGCCATCGTCGCCTGGCCGAGGCTCACGAAGGGGCGCCTGGCCGCCGCGGCGGGGGCGGCCGCGGCCCTCGCGCTCGCGCTCGTCGTCCGGTTCGAGCTGCTCGCGCCGCCGAGGGTGTGCGTCCTCGACGTCGGCCAGGGCGATGCGATCCTCGTGCAGGACGGCGCCTCGACGCTGCTCGTCGACGCGGGCGCGGACGGCGCAGTCGTGGACGCGCTAAGGCGGGAGCACGTGCTCTCCGTCGACGCGCTCGTCGTGACGCACCTGCACGACGACCACTACGGAGGGGTGGCCGAGCTCGTGGGGCAGGTCCCGTGCGGGCGGGTGTACGTCGCCCGGGGCGCCGCGGCGCACGAGCCCGACGAGCTCAGGGAGGCCGTGCGCGCCCTCACGGGGACAGACGCCGAGGAGCTCTCCTACGGCGACGTGCTCGGGGTGGGCGCCTTCGAGGTCAGGGTCGTCTCGCCCACAGGAGAGGTCGACGGCCTCGACAACGAGGACTCGCTCATGTGCGCGGTCTCCTACGAGGGCGACCGGGGCGCCCTCGAGGCGCTCCTCACGGGCGACGCCGAGCGGGACCGGCTCGCCGAGGCGCTGGCGCGCGGCGACGTCGGCGACGTCGACCTCCTGAAGGTCGGCCACCACGGGTCGGAGGCCTCGCTGGGGGACGCGGAGGCGGCGGGGCTGCGCGCCGAGGTGGCCGTCGCGAGCGCCGGGGAGCACAACCGCTACGGGCATCCGAGCGAGGCCTGCAGGGAGACGCTCGAGCGCGCGGGCGCGCGCTTCCTGTGCACCAAGGACGTGGGAGACGTCACGGTGGGGCCGGGGCGCGGGGGAGCGCGGGTCAGGATCGGGCGCGGTGCGCTATCATGACGGGGTCGAAGGAGGAGAGATGGCGGTTGCGGGCAAGGCCGAAGGGAGGCTCCTCGCCGCCTACCTCGTGGTCGGGGCGGACGAGCTCAAGCGCGAGGTCGTGGTCAGGCGGCTAAAGGGCCGGCTCGACGAGGGGCTCGCGGCGTTCAACCTGGACGAGAGGACGGCCTCCCCGGACCTCGAGCCGCAGGAGCTCGTCGCCTCGCTCAACACGCTGCCCGTCGGCGCCGCCTTCCGCCTCGTGATCGTCCACGGCGCGGACAAGCTCGCGAAGCCCGTCTCGGAGGCGATCGTCTCCTACCTCGCCAACCCCAACCCCGCATGCGTCCTGTGCCTCGTGGCGGAGTCCCTCTCCAAGGGCACGCGGCTCTACAAGGCGGTGGCCGCCGTGGGCAAGGGCGCGATCCTGGACTGCGCCCCGCCCAAGCGCTGGGAGCTCCCCAACTACGTGATCAAGCACGCGGCCTCGCAGAGCATCGGTATAAGCGTCGACCGGGACGCGGCCGAGGAGCTCGTGAGCAGGGTCGGCGAGAGCACGACGATGATCGACCGGCAGCTGAGGAGCCTCGCGGAGCTGTGCCGGGCGAGCGGCCGCGTGACCCTCGGGGACGTGGAGGACAACGTCGCGCGCACCGCGGAGGTGAAGCCCTGGGACTTCCTCGACGCCGTCTGCGCGCGGAGGGCGGACAGGGCCCTCGAGCTCTACCGGCTCATGGCGAACCCCTCCCACATCGCCCTCCTCGCGCTTCTGGTCTCCCGCCTGCGCGAGCTCGTCTGCGCCGCCTCGCTCGACCGGCGCGGGCGCGCCGGGGCCGTCGCCTCCGAGCTCGGCAAGAGGGACTGGCAGGTCAAGAACCACGTGCGCTGGGCGCGCGCGTTCGCCCCCGGCGAGCTCGAGGGGTGCCTCGTGGCCTGCGCCGCCTGCGAGCGGGTGCTCAAGGGGACGGGCGACGACGAGACGGCCTTCGTGTCGCTCGTGCTCAGGATCTGCGGCAGGGCGTAGCCGCGCGGCACAAGAAAAGGACCCGGGCAGCACCCCGGGTCCCACTCACCAGAAATATCGCTCAGAAGGGTCTTGCTACCTTGCGCTCAGCCTACTTGAGGGTGTTCACGAGCTTCTGGACGCCGCTCTTGCGGTCGGCGGCCTGGTTCTTGTGGATGATGCCCTTGGAGGCTGCCTTGTCGAGCAGGCGGCCGGCCTTGTTGGCGGCGGTCTGCGCGGCCTCGGCGTCGCCGGCCTCGACGGCCTTGCGGACGTCCTTGACGGCGGTCTTGAGCTCGGAGCGGACCGCGCGGTTGCGGACGCGGGCCTTCTCGGCGGTGAGGATGCGCTTCTTCTGAGACTTGATGTTTGCCACTTGAGGTTCCTTTCAAAGATTTCCAGTGAGGCCTCTACGCTGAGACACAGTTGAGGGCGAGTCGAGAGTATAGCAGGTGGGGCGGAAAAGGGGTATCATCCGGCCCATGACTACTTACGATACTTCACATATCCGCAACTTCTCTATCGTTGCGCACATCGACCACGGCAAGTCGACCATCTCGGACAGGATCCTCGAGCTCACGCACACCGTCGAGGAGCGCGACGTCTCCAAGCAGATGCTCGACACCATGGACATCGAGCAGGAGCGGGGCATCACCATCAAGTCGAACGCGGTGCGCGTGATGTATGCCGCCGACGACGGCCAGGAGTACCAGTTCAACCTCATCGACACCCCGGGCCACGTGGACTTCACCTACGAGGTCTCGCGCTCGCTCTCGGCCTGCGAGGGCGCGCTGCTCGTCGTGGACGCCACGCAGGGCGTCGAGGCGCAGACGGTCTCCAACGCCAACCTGGCGATGAACTCCGACCTCGACATCATCCCGGTCATCAACAAGATCGACCTGCCCTCGGCCCACCCGGAGGAGGTCAAGGAGGAGATCGAGGAGGACCTCGCCATCCCGGCCGACGACGCGGTGCTCGTCTCCGGCAAGACGGGCGAGGGCATCCATGAGCTCCTCGAGGCCATCGTCTACCTCGTGCGGCCGCCCGCGGGCGACGCCGAGGCGCCCCTGAAGGCGCTGATCCTCGACTCCTACTTCGACGAGTACCGGGGCGTCGTCGCCACGGTGCGCGTCTTCGACGGCGTCATGCGCAAGGGGCAGCAGCTCAGGATGATGGCCCTGGGCGACACCTTCCTCTGCGACGGGGTGGGCTGCAAGCGCCCGCTCGAGACGCCCCTCGCCGAGCTGGGCGTCGGCGAGGTGGGCTACGTCGTGACCGGCCTCAAGGACCCCTCGCTCGTGAAGACGGGCGACACCATCACCCTGGCGGACCGGCCCTGCGCCGAGGCCTGCCCCGGCTACCACGAGGCCAAGCCCATGGTCTTCACGGGCCTCTTCCCGATCGACAACAAGCAGTACGAGAACCTGAGGGACGCCCTCGAGAAGCTCAGGGTCAACGACCCGTCGCTGACCTGGGCGCCGGAGACCTCGGTCGCGCTGGGGTTCGGCTTCCGCGTCGGGTTCCTCGGGCTTCTCCACATGGAGGTCGTGAAGGAGCGCCTGGAGCGCGAGTTCGACCTCGACCTCATCGCCACCTCGCCCTCCGTCGACTACCACGTCTTCAGGACGGACGGCACGATGGTCGACATCACGAGCCCGCAGGACCTGCCCGACGTCACGCGCATCGACCACATCGAGGAGCCCTACCTCAAGGCGAAGGTCATCGTCCCGCCCGAGTTCATGGGCGCGGTCATGCAGCTCGTCGTGGAGCACCGCGGCGAGACGGGCAACATGGTCTACCTGTCGGAGAAGTCCGTGGAGGTCCACTTCGACATCCCGCTCGCCGAGCTCATCCTCGACTTCTTCGACCAGCTCAAGAGCCGCACGCGCGGCTACGCGTCGCTCGACTACGAGATGGGCGACTACCGCACGAGCGACCTCGTGAAGCTCGACATCATGCTCGCCGGCGAGACGGTCGACGCCCTCTCCTTCATCGTCCACCGCGACAAGGCCTACTCGATGGCGCGCGGCCTGTGCGACAAGCTCAAGGACATCATCCCGCGCCAGCAGTTCGAGGTGCCCATCCAGGGGGCGATCGGCAACAAGATCATCAGCCGTTCCACGGTGCGCGCCGTGCGCAAGGACGTGCTCGCGAAGTGCTACGGAGGCGACATCTCGCGCAAGCGCAAGCTCCTCGAGAAGCAGAAGGAGGGCAAGAAGCGCATGAAGGCCATCGGCTCGGTCGAGGTGCCGCAGGAGGCCTTCCTCGCCGTGCTGAAGGTGGACGACGAGTGAGCGCCGGAAGGGACGCGGGGACGGGGACGCACCCCGCCGCCGGGCGCAACCAGGCCGCGGGCTGCGCGGCCGCGGCCGTGCTCGAGGAGTGGGCGCCGGCAGCCGGCCTCTCCGCGCGCATCGCGCCCTTCCCGCGCACAGGCACCCTCGCCGAGCGCCTCGCGGCCAACCCCTTCCTCATGGCGCCGATGGCGGGCGTGAGCGACGCGGCATACCGCCTGCTCGCGCGTGCCGGCGGCGCCGCGCTGGCCTACACGGAGATGGTCTCCGTGGCGGGCCTGCACTACGGAGGGGAGAAGACCTGGGAGCTCGCCTGCCCCAAGGACCCCGAGCCGGACCTCGCGGTCCAGCTCTTCGGCTCCAAGCCCGAGCAGTTCCGCGAGGCGGCCGCCGCCGTCCAGGAGCGCCTGGGCGAGAAGCTCGTCCTCATCGACGTCAACATGGCCTGCCCCGTGCCGAAGGTGACGCGCAAGGGGGAGGGCTCGGCCCTGCTCGACGAGCCCGAGCTCGCCGCCCGGATCGTGCGCGCCTGCCTCGCCGAGGCCGACGTCCCCGTGACCTGCAAGATCCGCAAGGCCCGTACGAGCGCGGGGCCGGAGGTCGCGCCCGAGTTCGCCCGCGCGATGGCCGACGCCGGCGCCTCGGCCATCGCCGTGCACGGCCGCACCGCGAGCCAGCTCTACCGCGGCGAGGCCGACTGGGGCACCGTCGAGCGGGTCGCGGCCGCCGTGGACGTCCCCGTCATCGCCTCCGGCGACGTGCGCGACGCCTCGGCCGCCGTCAGGATCAGGCGCGAGACGGGCGCATGCGCCGTGATGGTCGCGCGCGGCACCTACGGCAACCCGTGGGTCTTCTCCAACGCGCGCCGCCTGCTCGCCGGCGAGCACGAGGTCGTCCCCACGGCGGAGCAGCGCCTCTCCGCGCTCGCGTGCCACGTCCTGCTGCTGGAGGCGACGGGCGCCCACCTCGCACGCGCACGGAGCGCGGCGGGCTGGTACCTCAAGGGGATGCCCGACGCCTCGACGTGGCGGGACAGGGCGATGCGGTGCCGGACGGTCGACGACTACCTCGCGCTCGCCTCGGCCCTCCGCGCGCAGCTCGCGGAGGAAGGCGCCGCCCGCGCGGCCGAGGGGGAGCGGCGTGCCTAGCGCCGACGGCTGGGAGCCGCGCCTCCACGAGGCCGGCGCCGCGGCGCTCTACCTCCACGTGCCGTTCTGCGCGCGCAAGTGCGCCTACTGCGACTTCGCCTCGTGGGCGACGCGGCGGGACGACCCCCTCATGGGCGCCTACGAGGCCGCCCTGGAGCGCGAGGTCGAGGAGGCGGCCTCGGCGGGGCTGCTCGGAGCCTGCGCGACCGCCTACGTGGGCGGGGGTACGCCGTCGCTTCTGGGGGAGCGCCTCCTGCCCCGGCTCGTCTCGGCCGTGGCGAGCCGCGCCCCCGTCTCAGAGCTCACCTGCGAGGCCAACCCCGAGTCGCTTACGGACGCCCTCGTGGAGGGGGTCGCCCGCTCCGGCTGCACGAGGCTCTCCGTCGGCGTGCAGAGCCTTCGGGACGAGGAGCTCGAGGCCCTCGGCAGGGTGCACGACGAGAGGCTCGCCCGCGAGCGCGTGGGCGTCGCCGTCGCCTCGGGCCTCGACGTCTCGGTCGACCTCATGTGCGCGACGCCCCTGCAGACGGACGAGAGCTGGGACGCCACCCTCGAGGGCGCCATCGCCCTGGGCGTCGGCCACGTGAGCGTCTACCCGCTCGCCATCGAGGAGGGCACGGCCCTCTGGCGGCGCTACGGGGACGCCCCCGTCGCGTGGAACGACCCGGACGTGCAGGCCCGGCGCATGAGGCGCGCCGAGGAGGCGCTCGGACGGGCTGGCCTTGCGCGCTACGAGGTCGCGAGCTACGCGCGGCCCGGCAGGTGCTGCGAGCACAACGTCGCCTATTGGACCGGCAGGCCATACCTGGGGCTCGGCGTGCGCGCCTCGTCGATGCTCGCGCGGGAGGGCTACGAGCGCCTCCGCCGCGTCGCGACGTCCCTGCCCGCGCTGCCGCCGGGCGCGGCCCGCGTGAGGCTCACGGTCGCGGGCGGCCGCGAGGAGGTGGCGGAGAGGCCCTCCCTGGCCGAGCGCCACTGGGACCTCGAGGTCCTCGACGAGGGGCAGGCCGCAGCAGAGGACCTCATGCTCGGCTTCAGGCTCTCCTCGGGCGTGGGCCCGGCCCTCCTCGGGCACGCCCGGGGCGCCTTGGGGGCCGCCCGGGTCGACGCGATGGCCGAGCGGATGCTGGCGCGCGGGCTCGTCAGGGAGACTGCGGCGGGCGGCCTCGCGCCGACCGAATCTGGGTGGCTTCTTGGAAACGAGCTGTTCGGTGCCTGCTGGGAACTCGCCGAGGGTACCATAGAAGAGCTTCGCTGCTGACAGGTTGGTCGTGGCCGCGGCGCCCTGGGCGCGCGGGTAGGGGGATATGCCATGGCGGCTATGAACGAGAAGGACTACTACGCCATACTCGGCGTGGAGGAGAACGCGACGACGGACGAGATTCGCCGCGCCTTCCAGCAGAAGGCGCGCAAGCTCCACCCCGACGTCAACAAGGCGCCGGACGCCGAGGAGCGCTTCAAGGAGGTCTCCGAGGCCTACGCGGTCCTGTCCGACGAGAGCAAGCGCAAGCGCTACGACGCCATGCGCTCCGGCGTCCCCTTCCAGGGAGCCGCCGGCGGCTCCCAGCCGGGCTACGCGGGCGGCTACGGCGACCCCTTCGGCGGCTATGGCGACCCCTTCGCGGGCTTCGGCGGCTTCCCCTTCGGCGGGGGCGGCTTCCGCACCACCACCCGCCGCTCCCGGGCCTACAACCCGCGCGCGGGCAAGGACGTGGCCTACTCCGTGGACCTCTCTGACGAGGAGGCGCGCAGCGGCACGCGACGCGGCGTCACCTTCCAGCGCTACGCCACGTGCGACGTCTGCCACGGCTCGGGCTCCGTCGAGCACGCACGGCCCGTCACCTGCCCGACCTGCGGCGGCACGGGCCGCATGCACGTCGACCTCTCCGGGATCTTCGGCTTCGGCGTCATCGAGGTCGAGTGCCCCGAGTGCGAGGGCTCCGGCCAGGTGGTGGAGGACCCCTGCGCCTCCTGCGGCGGCTCCGGCCGCGTGCTCACCGCGAGCGAGGTCGTGGTGGACATCCCCGCGGGGTCGCACGACGGCGACGAGGTCCGCGTGAGGGGCATGGGCAACGCCGGCACCAACGGCAAGGAGTCGGGCGACTTCGTGTGCCGGGTCGGCGTCCCGAGCGAGCGGGTGACCCAGGGGCAGGCGATCGGCCTGGAGATCGTCGGCTTCTTCCTGCCCTTCACGCTCGTCTCGCTCCTCTCGCTCGCGCTGGGCCTCGGCGGGGGCGTCCCCGTCGTGGACCTCGTCTTCATAGCGGTGGGCGTGCTCATAGCCTGCCAGGACGGCGTCGCGCACAAGAGCCGGCGCTGGTGGAGGAACGCCTGGTACGCGATGCGCAATGGCTTCGCCATCGGCCTGGTCATCGCCCTGCTCTTCCTCCTCATGAGCTCCTGCTCCGCGTCGGCGCTCACCGCGGCGCCGCGCGGGGGCGCGGGCGGGCTCAACGCCTAGGTTTCGCCCGCGGCCGTTTGGGGTAATAAGAGTTTGCTCGTCAGGAATAGGTACCGTGCGGCCGGCTTGGCCGTCTCGAGGGATTGGTTAGAGTGGCAGACAAGGACTACTACGAGGTGCTCGGCGTGTCGAGGGACGCCGACCAGAGGACGATCAAGCGCGCCTTCCTCAAGCTCGCGCGCAAGCTCCACCCGGACGTCAACAAGGAGCCGGACGCGGAGGAGCGCTTCAAGGAGGTGAACGAGGCCTACTCGGTCCTCTCCGACGAGCGCAAGCGCGCCAACTACGACCAGTACGGCAACCCCGACGGCCCGGGCGGCTTCGGTTCCGACTACGTGGACATGTCGGACATCTTCAACGGCGGCGGCTTCGGCATCAACGACATCTTCGACTCCTTCTTCGGCGGCGGCAGGTCACAGGGCGCCGGGCGCGCGGCGCGTACGCGCGGACGCGACATGGGCATCACCATGAGGATCACCCTCGAGGAGGCGGCCGCCGGCTGTACCAAGACCATCGCCTACGACCGCCTGGCCCCCTGCGACGACTGCGGGGGCACGGGCGTCGCCGAGGGCGGCAAGGAGAAGCCCTGCGACCGCTGCCACGGCACCGGGCGCGTGGTGGAGGTCCAGCGTACGATCTTCGGGCAGATGCAGACCCAGTCGACCTGCCCGGTCTGCCACGGCACCGGCAAGGTCGTCGACAAGCCGTGCGAGACCTGCGACGGCCAGGGCCGGACCCCCTCCCACGAGACCGTGAAGGTCGAGATCCCGGCCGGCGTGCACTCCGGCCAGACGATACGCCTGCCGGGCTACGGCGAGGCGGGCGTGCGCGGCGACTCCGCCGGAGACCTCGTCGTCTCGGTCAAGGTGGCGGAGAGCGAGCGCTTCGAGCGCCAGGGCGACGACCTGTTCTGCGAGGTGAGCGTCGACTCCCTCGAGGCGATTCTCGGCACGAGGGTCGAGGTCGACGGCATCCTCGCCGGCGAGCGCGTCATCGTGGAGGTGCCCGCGGGCTGCCAGTTCGGCCAGCAGGTCAGGGTCGAGGGCAAGGGCATGCCGAGGCTCAACTCCCACGCGCGCGGCAACCTCTTCGCCGTCGTGCGTGTGGTGACGCCGACCAACCTGAGCGAGGGCCTGCTCGAGCACGTGCGCGCCGTCGCCTCCGTCATGCACCCTGCGGGCGACGAGCGCGAGGAGGCGGAGGCCCCCGCGGGCGCCGAGGGCGAGGCGCCCGGCGGGTCCCCCGCAACGAGCGACGCGGACGCCGGCGCCGCCGGGGCGGCCGGCGAGAGGCGCCACGCCGCCAAGAGGCAGAAGCGCTCGCCCTTCCACGGAAGGAAGAAGTGAGCGCCGCGGGGGGAGCGCCCGGGTTCGCCGTCGTGAACCTGGGCTGTCGCGTCAACAGGGTCGAGACGGACCTCGTCGCCGCCGCGCTCGAGCGCGCGGGGCTCAGGCTGGTGGGGCAAGACGAGGCGGACCTCGTCGTAGTCAACACCTGCGCGGTCACGGGTGAGGCGGAGACGAAGACGCGCAAGGTGATTCGCCATGCGGCGCGCCTCCCCAAAGCGCCGCTCGTCGTGGCCACGGGCTGCGTCGCGAGCCTCTTCTCCGAGGAGCTTTCCTCGCTTGCCCCCAACGTCGTCGTGGAGGCCGACAAGTCGCTCGTCGCACGCCGTGCCCTCGAGGCGCTCGGCCTGGGGGCGGGCGCGGTCTCCGACGCGGGCGAGCTCGCGAGCTCGCCGACGCCGACCGGCCGGTCGCGCCCGGGCATCAAGGTCCAGGACGGCTGCGACAACCGCTGCACCTACTGCATCGTATGGAAGGCGCGCGGCGCCGGGCGGTCGCTGCCGGCGGACCGGGTGCTCGCGGCCGTCCGTGAGGCCTGCGCGCGCGACGCGCACGAGGTCGTGCTCACCGGCATCAACCTCGGGCGCTACGCGTCGGGCGACGCGCGGGGCCGCGAGATCGGCCTTGCCGGCCTCCTCTCGCTCATCCTGGACGAGACGCCCGTCGAGCGCGTGCGCCTCTCGTCCATAGAGCCGCCCGACGTCACGGGGGAGCTCCTCGACGTCATGGCCTCCTCCGGGGGGCGCGTTGCCCCCTTCCTGCACGTCTGTCTCCAGTCCGGCTGCGACGCCACCCTGAGGCGGATGGGGCGCGTCTACGACGCGGCCTCCTTCCGGCGCGTCTGCGAGCTCAGCCGGGAGGCGCTGCCCGGCGTGGCGCTCGGCACCGACCTCATCGTGGGCTTCCCGGGCGAGACGGACGAGGAGTTCGAGGAGTCCCTCGGCTTCTGCCGCGAGATGTCGTTTGCGAAGATGCACGTGTTCCGCTACTCGAGGCGCCCCGGTACGCCGGCGGCCGACGCCCCGGGCCAGGTGGCGCCCAAGGTCATGGCGGAGCGGAGCCGCCGCGTGCGCGACCTCGCCGCGAGGATGCGCGCCCACGAGGCGTCGCTGCACGTCGGGGAGGTGGACGACGTGCTCGTGGAGTACCCCGGCAGGGGCGTCTCGGGCGGCCTCTTCGACGTCCTCGTCGACCCGCGCGTCCCTGTCGGCGAGGTGGCGCGCGTGAGGATGGCGCGTGCCCTCGAGGACGGCACCCTGGTGGGCGAGGCCGTGCGACAGCCGGGGGCAAGTGCCCTATCATCGAGGTGACGACGCCCGCGGGACGGGGCGCGCCGAGGAGCGCGCCCCGTGCGGGCAGCAAGACGCCAGGAGGAGCATGGAGCCGACCAACATCCGTCTGACCATCCCCGACTCGGTGGACCCCACGGCCCTGATGGGGCCCGCCGACGCCCTTCTCCGCCGCATAGAGGAGAAGTCCGAGGCCATGATCTGCGTCCGAGGCAACCAGGTGTCCGTCACCGGCCCCGCCGGCGCGGTCGCCGAGGCCACGACGGTCTTCTCGCGCCTGATCGGGCTCGTGGAGTCCGGGGAGACGCCCTCGGTCGCCGACGTGGACCTCATCGTGGGGCAGGTCGCGCACGGGGCGGGGAGGATGGAGCGCTCGGGCGACGACGTAGTGCTCACGTACCGCGGGCGCGCCGTCAGGCCCAAGACGCCCGGGCAGCGCCGCTACATCGAGGCCATCAGGGCCAACACGATCACGTTCGGCGAGGGCCCGGCGGGCACCGGCAAGACCTACCTGGCCATGGCCATGGCCGTGGCGGCCCTGAAGCGGCGCGAGGTCGGCCGGATCGTGCTGGCGAGGCCCGTCGTGGAGGCGGGGGAGTCGCTCGGCTACCTGCCCGGCACCCTGGAGGAGAAGCTCGACCCCTACGTGAGGCCCCTCTACGACGCGCTGTTCGACCTGACGGACCGCGAGCGGGGCAACGAGCTCATCGAGCAGGGCGTGATAGAGATAGCGCCGCTCGCCTTCATGCGCGGGCGGACCTTCAACGACGCCTTCGTGATCCTCGACGAGGCGCAGAACACGACGCCCGAGCAGATGAAGATGTTCCTCACGCGCCTCGGGTTCCACAGTAGGTTCGTGGTCACGGGCGACGCCTCGCAGCGGGACATGCGCGGCGCGAACGGCCTCGAGCAGGCCCGCCGCGTGCTGGGCGGCGTGGAGGACGTCGCCTTCGTGTCCCTCGACAGGAACGACATCGTGCGCCACTCGCTCGTGGCCCGCATCGTCGACGCCTACAATGAGGCGGAGGCGGCCGAGCGGCAGGCCCGCGCGAGGGGGAGGGAGCAGTGATGGGCGCAAGCCAGGCACCGGAGGAGCTCTTCGACATCAGCCACGAGGATGGGGTCGAGGCGCCCCTCACGGACGACGAGATCAGGCGCACCGTCGCCTTCGTCCTCGCCGAGGAGGGCGTCTCCCGCCCCTGCTTCGTCTCCGTCTCCTTGGTCGGCGACGGGCGCATCCACGAGCTCAACCGCGAGTGGCGCGGCGTCGACCGCGCGACCGACGTGATCTCGCTCGAGTGCGAGCGCCCGGACGACCCCGACCTCGCGGACGGCGAGCCCTGCGAGCTGGGCGACATCGCGCTCGCCCCCGCCTACATCGAGCGGCAGGCGGCGGGCTTCGGGACCTCCCCGGCAGCCGAGTTCACGCTCCTCCTCGTCCACGGTACGCTCCACCTGCTCGGCTACGACCACATTGAGGACGCCGACGCCGAGGTCATGGAGGCCCGCGAAGACGAGCTCGTCTCAGCCCTGCTGGGCGGGGCCGGCCTCGGCCACGTGACGACGACCAGGCACAGGGGCGCTGAAGGCGCATGATACCCGGCCAGAAGGAAAACCACCCGACCTTCCGGCGCAGCTTCCTCTTCGCGGCCCAGGGCTTCCGCACGGCGGTCAGGACCGAGCGGAACATCAAGGTCATGCTCGCCGGCGGCGCCCTCGCCATCGCGCTCGGTGTCGCGTGCGGGGTCGACCTGCTGGGCTGGGCGACGATCGTCGTCTGCTGCGGCGCGGTCATCTCCGCCGAGCTTTTGAACACCGCCATCGAGACGGTCGTCGACCTCGTCTCGCCCGAGTTCCACCCCCTCGCCGGCCGCGCCAAGGACATCGCCGCCGCCGCCGTCTGGGTCCTCTCGATCGCCGCCGCCGTCGTGGGCGCCTTGGTGTACGCGAGGGCCCTGCTCGGCTGACGCGCCGGCGCCCCACCAAAGGACTTAGGAGCAACATGAGCGACAACACCGCACAGACCCCCTTCACCAGCGGCTTCGTGGCCCTCGTCGGCCGTGCCAACGCCGGCAAGTCGACGCTGCTCAACGCGGCGCTCGGCAAGAAGGTGGCAATCACGAGCCCCGTGGCGCAGACCACCCGCAAGCGCCTGCGCGCCGTCATCAACACGGACTCCTCGCAGCTGGTCATCGTCGACACCCCGGGCCTGCACAAGCCCAAGGACGCGCTCGGCAAGGAGCTCAACCGCTCCGCCCTGGCCGAGCTGGAGGACGTGGACGCCGTCGCCATGCTCGTCGACGCCACCAAGCCGGTGGGCACGGGCGACGAGTGGGTCGCAGGCCACGTGAAGGCCTGCGACGCCCCCTACAAGCTCCTAGTCCTGACCAAGGCGGACCTCTCCGGGCCGGAGCAGATGGCCTCCCAGCTCGAGGCCGCCCGCGCCCTGCTCGACTGGGACGACGAGCTCGTCGTCTCCGCCAAGACCGGATTCAACGTGGACTCCTTCGTCGAGCTCGTCTCGCGCCACCTCCCCGAGGGGCCCCGGTGGTTCCCGGAGGACATGAGCTGCGACGCCACCACCGAGGAGCTCGTCGCAGAGTTCGTGCGCGAGAAGGCCTTCCTCAACCTCAGGGAGGAGATTCCGCACTCCGTCGGCGTCGTCTGCGACTCGATCGAGTACGCGCGCGACCACGCCTCCATCGAGGCCACCATCATCGTCGAGCGCGAGGGCCAGAAGGGCATCGTGATCGGCCACGGCGGCCGCATGATCAAGAAGATCGGCACGGAGGCCCGCCGCGACATCGAGCGACTCCTCGGGCGCAGGGTCTACCTCGACCTCAGCGTGAGGGTCCAGCCCGCCTGGAGGCGCGACCAGAACGAGATCCGCCGCCTCGGCTACGACGCGGGCGAGTAGCTTGGCGGGCAGGCGCACCTATCGCACCAAGGCCATCGTGCTCGGCCACACCAAGCTGGCCGAGCAGGACCTCATCCTCACGCTCCTCTCCGAGACGGGAGAGCAGCTGCGCGCCGTCGCCAAGGGCGCGCGCAAGCCCGGGGGCAGGCTCGCGGCCCGCGTCGAGCTCTTCTGCGAGAGCGACTTCCTCCTCGCGCGGGGCCGGAGCCTGGACGTCGTCTCCGAGGCGCAGGTGACGTGCGCGCACGCGGGGCTGCGCGGCGACCTCGAGCGGGTCTCGGCGGCCTCGGCCGTCTGCGAGGTGGCCCGGCTCACGAGCTTTGAGGACGCGGAGGACCCCTTTCTCCACGCGATCCTCGCACGCGCGCTCACCGCGCTCGAGCAGGCGCCCGACCAGGGGAGGCTCGACCTTTCGGTAGCGGCCTACGCGTTCAAGGTGCTCGCGCACAGCGGCTGGAGGCCCGAGCTCGACTCCTGCGTCGCGTGCGGGGACGCGAGCGTCACGTTCTTCTCTGCCCCGTTCGGCGGGACGCTCTGCTCGAGCTGCGCGAGGAACGTCGCGGGGGCGGAGCCCGTCGACGCGCGCACGCTCGCGTGGCTGCGCTCGCTCCTGCGCTCGACCTTCGACGAGCTGGGGAGGGCCGAGGTGGACGTGGCGACCTCCACGGAGCTGCTCTCGTACGCCCACGTCTGGGCGGCGACGCACCTCGACGCGCGGCTCAGGGCCTTCGAGTTCATGCTCTCGCTCTAGCGGGGGCCGTGGCCGGCGCGCGTGCAGTTCTTGTGCGCGCGCCCCCGGGGCGGGACGCGACGCCTCCCCGTGCTACTATTGCAAAGGTTGTACCTCCTACCTAGCGGCCCGCTCATGCCAGGCGGCCGACCCGGTCCGAGGCGAATTCACGAGAGAAAGGCGTCACACATGGCAGTCACCAAGGAGCGCAAGGCCGAGCTCATCAAGCAGTACGGCAAGGACGAGCACGACTCCGGTTCCGCGGAGGTCCAGGTCGCCCTGCTGACCGAGCGCATCAAGGGCCTCACCGAGCACGTGAAGGTCCACAAGCACGACCACCACACCCGTCGTGGCCTGCTGATGCTCGTCGGCAAGCGTCGTCGCCTCCTGTCCTACATCAAGCAGCAGGACATCGAGAACTACCGCAGCCTCATCAAGAGCCTCGGTATCCGCGACAACGTCCAGTAGCCTTCTGGTAGTGGGGGAGCGCCTTCGGGCGCTCCTTTCGGATAGCGCCGGCGAAGCCGGCGCGCGGGAGGCGCGATGCGTCGCGCACGCCGCGAGGGCGGCGTCCCGAGGGCCCCGCAAGACGGCCCGCCTGCGGTGGGGCAGGCGGAGATAAGAGGAAAAGAAATGGCAAAGGTTACGCACGAGTTCGACCTGTACGGCAAGCACTACAAGCTGGAGACGGGCGAGCTCGCGAAGCAGGCGACCGGCGAGTGCCTGGTCTCCTGCGGCGACTCCACGGTCAACGTCACCGTCGTCGTCTCGAAGGAGCGCAAGAACTACGACTTCTTCCCGCTGACGGTCGACTTCATCGAGCGCATGTACGCCGTGGGCCGCATCCCCGGCGGCTACCTCAAGCGCGAGGCGCGCCCCTCCGAGAAGGCCACCCTCACCGCGCGCATGATCGACCGCCCGATCCGCCCGTCGTTCCCCGACGGCTTCAGGAACGAGGTCCAGATCGTCGCCATGCCGCTCGTCGCCGACCAGGTCAACTCGGTCGACACGATCTGCATCATGGGCGCTTCCGCCGCCCTCACCGTCGGCGGCGTCCCCTTCGAGGGGCCGCTCGCGGGCGTGAGGATCGGCCGCAACCCCGAGACGGGCGAGTTCCTCGTGAACCCCACCTACGAGGAGCGCGACGCCTCCGACCTCGACCTCGAGCTCGGCGGCTCCGCGACCTTCATCTCCATGCTCGAGGCGGGCGCCAAGGAGATCTCCGAGGAGGACATGCTCGACGCCATGGCCTTCGGCCAGGAGGCGATCGCGGCCTTCTGCGAGGAGGAGAAGAAGTTCTTCGCCAAGGTCGAGGAGGCCAACGGCCCCTTCCCGAAGCGCGAGTACGTGCTCGACGAGCCCGTGCCCGAGGTGCACGAGCGCGTCTTCGCCCACTTCGACGAGATGAGCGCCGCGCTGCGCGACGCCGACAAGCTCTCCCGCATCGGCAAGGTCGAGGCGCTCAAGGAGTCCATCCGCGCCGAGTTCTCCGAGGACGAGCAGGCCGAGTGGGACCGCGCGATCCCCGTCGAGCTCAAGGGCCTCGAGAAGCACGCCATGCGCAAGATGGTCGTCGAGACCGGCGAGCGCGTGGACGGGCGTAGCGCGACCGAGGTGCGCCCGCTCATGGTCAAGCCCAACTACCTGCCCCTGGTCCACGGCTCCGGCCTCTTCCAGCGCGGCCAGACCCAGGTGCTCTCCGTCTGCACCCTGGGCATGCTCAACGAGTGGCAGCGCCTCGACACCATCGAGCCGGTCGACGGCAAGCGCTACATCCACCATTACAACTTCCCGCCCTACTGCACCGGCGAGACCGGACGCATGGGCAGCCCCAAGCGCCGCGAGATCGGCCACGGCAACCTCGCCGAGCGCGCGCTGCTCCCGGTGATCCCCTCCGAGGACGAGTTCCCCTACACCATCCGCGTCGTGTCCGACGTGATGGAGTCCAACGGCTCCTCCTCGATGGCCTCCACCTGCGGCTCCACGCTCGCGCTGATGGACGCCGGCGTGCCCATCAAGCGCCCCGTCTCCGGCGTCGCCATGGGCCTCATCCAGGAGGAGGGCAAGACCGTCGTCCTGACCGACATCCAGGGCCTCGAGGACTTCCTCGGCGACATGGACTTCAAGGTCACGGGCACCACCAAGGGCATCACCGCCATGCAGATGGACAACAAGGCCACCGGCCTCACGCCCGAGATCCTGCGCCAGGCGCTCCAGCAGGCGCACGAGGGTCGCATGTTCATCCTCGACGCCATGCTCGACCAGATCCCCGCGCCGCGCGAGGAGACCAAGGAGTCCGCGCCCAAGATCGTCTCGCTGACCATCCCGACCGACAAGATCCGCGACGTCATCGGCTCCGGCGGCAAGGTCATCCGCGGCATCCAGGACGACACGGGCGCCACGATCGACATCCAGGAGGACGGCAACGTCTTCATCGCCGGCACGGCTGAGTGCGCCAAGGAGGCTGCGGAGCGCATCCGCGCCATCGTGAAGGTGCCCGAGGTCGGCGAGGAGTACACGGGCCGCGTCGTGGGCATCCAGCCCTTCGGCGCCTTCGTCGAGCTCCTGCCCGGCAAGGACGGCCTGCTGCACATCTCCCGCGTCGCCAAGGGCCGCGTGGACAAGGTCGAGGACGTCCTGAACATCGGCGACGAGGTCAAGGTCAAGGTCCTCGAGGTGGACGAGAAGGGCAAGATCTCGCTCGACCGCCTCGACAAGCCCGAGGCCCCGGCGAACGCCGGTCGCGGAGAGCGCAAGGAGCACTCCGAGCGCCCGCGCGCCCGTCAGCACCGCCACCCCGGCGACCAGGGCGGCTCTAGGGAGGGCGGCGCGCCCAAGGGCCAGGGACGCCAGCCCAGGCGCCACCACGAGGGCCAGTAGCGACTGAGGTCCTGCCCGCCCCATCCCATGGTCGGCGGCTTGGCGACACAGGTGAGAAGGACCCGCCGTCGTGCGGCGACCTTAGAGCAGAGGGCCGGCTTCGGAGCGCTTCCGGGGCCGGCCCCTTGTTGCGCAACGGAGACGCGCGCGTCTGGGGTATCGTTCTTCTCCGAGCAGGCAGGCAGGTGGATGCTCGCTGACCGGAGACGACGCCCGGCCCACGAGGAGCTGGGCTGACGCGGGGGAGAGGTGCGCTCGATGTTCTGTACGAACTGCGGGGCGAAGGTGGAGCGCGAGGACTCGGCGTTCTGCCCCATGTGCGGCGCGCCGCTCGGCGACGCTGCGGGCACCGGGCCCACGGCGCCCCTCGAGCAGCCGGCGACCGCGGACGTCACGGCCAAGATGCCTCGGCCAGCGGATGGCCCTGACGCGACGGCGCCTGCGCGGGAGGTCCCCGAGCCCGTCCCCGGCTACGAGGATGGTGGCGCCAAGGGCGGAGAGGGGCGCCGCAGGCGGCCTCGTCGCGGCCTGCGCGTCGCCCTCGTCGGCGCGCTGGTCCTTCTCGCGGTGGCGGGTGCCGGGGCGGGCGTCTGGTGGAAGGTCGAGTCGGACCGCAAGGCGGCCGAGGAGGCCGCCCGACAGGCTGCGTGGGACGCCGAGCACGCCGAGCGCGCCGTGCACCTGAGCCTCGTCGCCCCCAACTACGACGACGCGGCGACGCGCATCCCCCTCAGGGTCACGGGGACCGACCTCGACCAGCAGGCGGTGGACCAGGTCTTCTACGTCAACGCGGACACGAGCGAGCTTCGGCTCAGGAAGGGCGACTACCAGGTGAGCGTGGTCGCGTCCCCCATCCTGCAGGACGGGTCGCTCTACGCGCTGCCGGCCGAGCCCACGGCCCTGCGGGTGGGAGACGACACCGGCTCGGCTACGGGCACGGACGACGGTTCCGATGACGCCGGTGCCTCATCGGGCGCTGACGGCGGGTCCACCCCCATGGTGGAGGTGGAGCTTGAGGCCATCGACGACCTCACGACCGTCACGGACGACCAGATTGCGGCGGCGCGCGCGGCCGCCGAGGCGGACCCGGACGCCGACCAGGCCGCGAAGGCCGGCCCCTATGCGGAGGCTGCCACCAAGAGGCGCGACGACGCGGTGGCGGCGAAGAAGGCCGCAGAGGAGGAGGCCGCCCGCCAGAAGGCCGCCGAGGAGGAGGCCCGCAAGAAGGCGGAGGAGGAGAGCCGCGCTGCCTCAGCGCGCCAGAGGCGCTCCGAGCTGGCCCTTGCCTTCGCCGAGAAGTTCAACGAGACTGGACGGACTGACGGCGAGGAGGGGAGTCCCGGCATCTACTTCCTCGACTTCGGAGCCTGGAAGTCCGACGTGCTCCGCTACCTGGACCCGAGCAGCAGGCTCTACCAGGACGTCTCCACGGATAACGGGTTCTCGGGCACCCCGGTGCTGATCTCGGACGTGCGCGTTGCCCGTGTTTCGCCCGACGGCGGGGACTTCACGGTCGCCATGCACGCGACGCAGGCGAAGGGGAACGGGACCGCGGACCCGTACAAGGGCAATGCCCTCAAGTGGCAGGAGGCAGGCAGCTACACGCTGACCATGACCGTGAGCTTCAACGACGAGGACCTCGTCACCAAGGTCAGGATGGGCGACCCCGTCTAGGTGGTCGCGCCAGCTTGCGGGCGAGGACCCGAGGAGGGAGGGCTCGGTTGGGCAGGAACGCTGACACGGACGGTCGCAGGCTCTCGCGGAGGGGCGCCCTCTCGCTCGTGGCGGGGGCCTCGCTCGCAGGGGCCTCCCTCGCGGCCGCCTCCTCGCTCGCGGGACTCTCGGCCTGCGCCCCCTCGGGCGCCGGCGAGGGGGCGCAGGACGGCGTCCAGGAGGCGGACCCCGTCGGGTGCGCCATAGCGTCCCTCTCGCTCGAGCAGCGCGTCTGCCAGCTCTTCGTGGTGCGGCCCGAGGACATCGTCGACGTCGGCACGGTCGTCGCGGCGGGCGAGGCGACGCGCGAGGCGCTCCGGCGCCGTCCGGTCGGCGGCATCTGCTACTTCGGGCGTAACCTCGAGGACCCCGACCAGGTGCGCCGGATGCTCGCGAACGTGGAGTCCTTCTCCGAGGAGGCGGTCGGCCTGCCGATCCTCAGGGCGGTGGACGAGGAGGGCGGCACGGTCGCGCGCGTCGCCTCAAACCCAGCCTTCGGCGTGGCCAACGTAGGGGACATGCGCTTCGTCGGGGCCGGCGGCGACGCCGACGCGGCGGGGGCCGCGGCGGAGACGGTCGCCGCCTATCTCGCGGACCTCGGCTTCAACCTCGACTTCGCCCCCGTGGCAGACGTCGCCCCCGCAGGCTCGGTCATGGGGCGGCGCTCCTTCGGGGACGACCCCGACCTTGTTGCCTCCATGGTCGCCGCGCAGGTGAGGGGCTTCGCCGGCAGGGGCGTCGGCTGCTGCGCAAAGCACTTCCCCGGCATCGGGTACGCCTCCGGGGACTCGGAGGTCGAGCCCATCAGCCTCGACGGCACCGTCGATGACCTCGCCGCGCGCGAGCTCGTCCCCTTCGCGGCCGCGGTCGCGGCGGGCGTCCCCATGGTCATGGTCGGGCACCTGAGCTGCGCGGGCGTCACCGGGACCGATGAGCCCGCCTCGCTCTCGAGCGCGGTCGTGGGCGACCTCCTGCGCGGTAGGCTGGGATTCTCGGGCGTGGCGATCACGGACTCGCTCGGCATGGGTGCCGTCACGGCGACGCGCACCCCGGCCGAGGCCGCCGTCGCCGCCCTCGAGGCGGGGCAGGACCTCATCCTGATGCCTGCGGACTTCGAGTCCGCCCTCCAGGGCGTGCTCGATGCCGTCTCGTCGGGCAGAATCGGCGAGGGGCGCATCGAGGAGTCCCTGCGCAGGGTCGTCGCCCTGAAGCTCTCGCTAGCGCAGCCAGTCGGCGCCTCGGGCTGACGCGCGGCGCATCGCGCGCACGGGCGCGCGGCGCGGGGGCCCGACGCGAGTGCCCCTTCTGTGGAGCCTCTGTGTGCGCACCGCGTCCGCACGGTCGGATGCGGCCGCCCTTGTCGCAGGTGCTTTGAGGTTTCTGGACGTTTGCGTGCGCGTGCATGGGGATGCTCCCGCAGGGGAGACTTACCTTACAATCACTCTGGGAGACTAGCGGCCTGTGCGCGAGCGCCAGAGCCGTCTACATAGGTAGCAGAGAAGAAGAGAAGAATCGGCTGAGGAAGCCACGGAGAAAGGAACGACGAGAGCATGGCAAGAAGACAGACGCCGCTGAGGGTCATCCCCCTGGGTGGCCTCGACGGCATCGGGAAGAACATGACGGTGTTCGAGTACGGCGACGACATGGTGCTCGTCGACGCAGGACTCATGTTCCCCGACGACGAGCAGCTGGGCATCGACCTCGTCCTGCCCGACTACACCTACGTCCTCGAGAACGAGGACAAGCTCAGGGGCATCATCATCACCCACGGCCACGAGGACCACACGGGCGCCCTCCCGTACCTGCTGATGGACCTCACCCGCAAGGTGCCCATCTTCAGCTCGAGGCTCACCCTCGGCTTCATCCAGGGCAAGCTGGACGAGCACCGCATCAAGAACCCCAAGTTCAAGGAGGTCAAGGACGGCTCCCACATCACGTTGGGCGCCTTCCAGATCGACTTCTTCTCCATGACGCACTCGATCCCGGCCTCGCTCGGCGTCTTCATGAGGACGCCCGCCGGCACCGTCATGCACACCGGGGACTTCAAGCTCGACCAGACCCCGATCGACGGCGTGCGCCCCGACTACAGCGCCATCAACCGCTTCGCCACCGACGGGATCGACCTCCTCCTCTCCGACTCCACCAACGCGACGCGCCCGGGCTTCACGCCCTCCGAGGCCGCGGTGGGCCCGAGCCTGCGCCACATCATCAAGAACGCCCCCGGCCGCGTCTTCGTCGCGTCCTTCTCGAGCCACATCCACCGGCTCCAGCAGGTGTGCGACGCCTCGGTTGCAGTGGGCCGCAAGGTCGTGGTGACGGGCCGCTCCATGATCACCAACACCAAGGTCGCGCGCGAGCTCGGCTACCTCAAGATCGCCGATGAGAACATCGTCGACGCCTACGACGTGGAGAAGCTCCCGGATGAGAAGATCGTCGTGCTCTGCACGGGCAGCCAGGGCGAGCCGCTCTCGGCCCTCGCCCGCATGGCCAACGGCGAGCACAGGAGCCTCTCCATCACCGCCGACGACACGGTGATCATCTCCGCCACGCCGGTCCCCGGCAACGAGAAGAGCGTGCAGGGGATCATCAACTCGCTCTCCAAGATCGGCTGCACCGTCTTCGACAAGTCGCAGACCCTCGTGCACGTCTCCGGCCATGGCAGCCAGGAGGAGCTCAAGCTCATGCTGGCCATGACGCACCCGAGGAACTTCATGCCGGTGCACGGCGAGGCCGTGCATCTGAGGGCCCACGCCCGGCTCGCGCGCGAGGTCGGCATCCCCGAGAGCAACATCTTCCTCATGGACAACGGCGACACGCTCGAGCTCAGCGGCGGAAAGGCCAGGATCGGCGCCCCCGTGGACTCCGGCGTGGTCTACGTCGACGGCCTGTCTGTCACCGACGCGGACCCGGTCGTCCTCCGCGACCGACAGAAGCTCTCGCAGGACGGCATCGTGACGGTCGTCGCCACGGTCTCGAGGCGCGGGCACAAGGTCGGCGACGTCGAGATCTCGATGCGCGGCGTCTCCTTCGCCAACGACGACGCCCTCGTGAGCGACGCACAGGACGTCGTGCGCGGCCAGGTCGCGAAGGTCTCGGACGACAACTACGCGATCGAGACCCTGAGGAAGAGCATCAGGAACGGCCTCTCGAACTTCCTGTGGAACAGGACCCACACGCGGCCGATGGTCATCACGGTCGTGATGGAGGTCTAGGCAGATGCCCCAGAAGCGCAGGACGAACGCACCCAGGACGAACAAGGGCAAGGCGCAGGGGAGGTCCTCCGAGGCACGCGGCAAGTCGCCGCGCGCCTCGGAGGCTGCCGTCCCCGGCAGCGCGCGAAACGACATAGCGGGGGTGGTCCTCGCCGTGGTCGCCATAGCCATGCTGGTGGCACTCGTCGCCCCCACCTCGGCCGTGGTGACGCACGCCACCGCACAGGTGCTCACGCTCTGCTTCGGCGTCGGCGCGATCCTCTGCCCCGTCGCCCTCTTCCTCTTCGCGCTGACCTTCTTCGTGGAGAGCGAGGGCCCGCTCGGCGAGAGGGCGGCGCTGGGCCTTCTGCTGATCGTGCTCGCCCTGCTCTCCATGATCTCCGTCAACGTCCCCGGCGCCGCGGCGGACCCCTCCCTGGTCGTCGGCTCCGCTGTGGTGCCGCACGCGGGCGGCTACGTGGGAGGCCTCATCGCCTGGGCGCTCCTGACCTTCCTCGGCCAGGTCGTCGCCAACGTCGTCCTCGTCGGGGCGATCGTCGCGGGCGTGGTGGTCTGCGGCTTCTCGATCTCAGGTCTCGTCGAGCACGTCCAGGACGGCGTGCGCTCCGCACGGGAGTCGTACGCCCTGCGCAGGGCCGCCGCTGCGGCCGAGCGCGAGGTCGCCCTCGAGGAGCAGGGCGCCGAGCGCCCCGAGGCCGGCGGGCCCGCCCCGCGCAGGACGGCCGAGGGGGACACCACCTTCATCGGCTCCCGCAAGACCTCCGTGCTCACGAGGAAGGGAAAGTCGAAGGCTCAGCCTGAGGTCGAGGGTTCTGCCAAGGGGGCGCAGTCGCAGATCCAGGACGCGCTCAAGACCGTGAAGCTCAAGCGGAGGCCGAAGGTGGAGGAGGCCCTCGGCCAGGACGCCGTTGCCGCGGCCGGGACGACCGAGGCGTCGGCAGACGCCCCCGAGTCCGCCCCCGAGGACGGGCGCGGCGCCAGCGCGGCCAGCGCGGACGACGAGTCCGCCAAGAGGACGACGCGGCTCAAGCGGGGCCCGCACGGCAGGAGGCGTCCGGTCGAGGCCACGGACGGGGAGGGCGCGAGCACGGCAGCAGGCGCCGCCGTCCCGGACTTCCTCAGGAACCCGAAGGCGAAGACTCCCAGGGTCGCCGGGGGTGCGACCGCCTCCGAGGCGGGCCGCGCGGCCACGGCGCCTGCCGCCTCCGCTGCCGCGCCGCAGCATGCCGTACGCCCTGGAGACGACGACGGCGAGTACGAGCTGCCGCCGCTCGAGATGCTCTCCTCCAACCCCAACTCCAGCGGGTCCGCCAGCTCCAAGGCGGAGCTCGACGAGACGCGCGAGGAGCTGCAGAGCACGCTGCAGGAGTTCGGCCTGAGGAGCCGCGTCGTCGACTACGTCTCCGGCCCCATGGTCACGACCTTCCGCGTCGAGATGGGCGAGGGCGAGCGCGTCAGCAGGATCAAGAACCTCGAGGACGACATCGCCCTCACGCTCGCGGCCGAGAAGGTCCGTATCTTCGCGCCCATCAAGGGGACCTCCTTCGTCGGCATCGAGATCCCCAACAAGACGCGCGAGAACGTCTACCTCGGCGACGTCCTGCCCTACGCGAAGGGCGGCCCGCTCGAGGTCGCCGTGGGCAGGGACTCGGGCGGCAAGCCCGTCGTCGCCGACCTCGCGAAGATGCCCCACATGCTCGTGGCCGGAACGACCGGCTCGGGCAAGTCGGTGATGATCAACTCCATGATCATGTCGATCCTCATGAGGACCACGCCCAAGCAGGTGCGCCTCATCCTCGTGGACCCCAAGCGGGTGGAGTTCAGCTGCTACAACGGCCTGCCCCACCTCTACGTGCCGGTCGTCACCGAGCCCCGCCAGGCGGCGAGCGCCCTGCAGTGGGCCGTCTCGGAGATGGAGCGCCGCCTCAAGGTCTTCGAGCGCGCCGGCGCGAGGAACATCAAGGTGTACAACCGCATGTGCACCTCGGGCAAGCTCTCGGAGATGGACAACCCGCCCGAGCCCATGCCCTACCTCGTGATCATCATCGACGAGCTCTCCGACCTCATGATGGTCGCGGGAAAGGACGTGGAGGCCTCCATCGTGCGCATCGCACAGCTGGCGCGCGCCGCGGGCATCCACCTCATCATCGCGACCCAGAGGCCGTCCGCCAACGTCGTCACGGGCCTCATCAAGTCCAACATCGACACCCGCGCGGCGCTCAAGGTCTCCTCTGGCCTGGACTCGCGCGTCATCCTCGACGAGACGGGCGCCGAGCGGCTCCTGGGCAACGGCGACATGCTCTTCAAGAACCGCGGGCTCACCCCCCAGCGCGTGCTCGGGTGCTTCACGACGGACGCGGAGATCAACAGCGTAGTCGACTACATCCGCAGCCAGGCCGAGCCCGACTACCACGAGGAGATCCTCACCGCGGTTGCCCCCAACACGCCCGGCGGCGGTTCCGCCGCCGACCTCGAGGAGGACGACGACCCGCTCGTCTGGGAGGCGGCCCAGATCGTCGTGGAGACCCAGCTCGGCTCCACCTCCGGCCTGCAGCGCAAGCTCAAGGTGGGCTACGCGCGCGCCGGAAGGATCATGGACATGCTCGAGTCCAAGGGCGTCGTGGGGCCGCCAGACGGCTCCAAGCCGCGCGAGGTCCTCCTCGACGAGGGCCAGCTCGAGGAGCTCAGGGTCCAGGAAGCAAAGCACCAGGGGGTGTAGGGGATGGCACGTCCTCGCTTCAGCGAAATCCTCGCGAGCCGCAGGAGGCAGCTAGGGCTCTCCATCGGGCAGGCGGCCCAGGTGCTGCGCCTCAGGCGCGAGGTCCTCGAGGCCTTCGAGGAGGGGGACTTCGAGCGGATGCCGAAGGGCGGCTACGCCCAGGGCATGCTCTCGAGCTACGCCCGCTACCTCGACCTCGACTCCCAGGAGATGGTCGAGCTCTTCGCAAGGGAGCTCGACGACTACCGCAGGGGCGGCCGCGGCCGCTCCGCGCGGCCGCAGAGGGGCCGCGCGGAAGCCGGCCGCCAGGGCCAGAGGGGCCGGTCTGCGGCGGGCGCGGGGACGCTGCCTGCGAGCGGCGGCTCCGTCGGGCCTGCAGGGGGCTTCGAGACCACGACGGTCAGGCGCCGCGACGACGTGCGCGGCTTCCCGCAGGGCAGGCCCTACACCGGACGGGCGCCCATCCAGCCCGACCA